>OIZL01000420.1_pt1 | contig 32322 bp, 36 predicted proteins | sample 1588541 | NCBI WGS metagenome assembly OIZL01 (sample SAMN03283285) | human gut metagenome | biome: human-associated habitat; material: feces | host: Homo sapiens | place: Peru | collected 2012 | reverse complement strand
GTTATATAAAACATACTTGTAGGAGAAAAATGTCTTCCATGAATGGAGAAGTCTCTATGAGAAGATAGATAATATAAATTTTCATCTGAGATTCTTGCGATTGGATTATCTAGAAATAAAGTGAGAGAAAGTATTTTTGCGTTTTGTTCTTTGCATTTTTGCACAAATTCTACATCTGATTGTTGGCTGGCTTGAACTGAAAAAACAATAACTAAATCATCGCTTGTTAAATTGTTGATCAAATAATCCATTTCATTTGAACCATAAACAATATTTATTGATTTGTTTAGCTTGAAAAAGAATCTTTTTAAACTTTGAATCGCAAGCTGTTGAACACCACCGGTTCCATATGCGAAAACATGATTTGCAGAATAGATCATTTGACAGGCTTTTTGATAATTTTGGCTTTCAGCATATTGAATGGCATTACAATAATCGTTACATATTGTTTTAATTAAATCTTGATTGATAGTATCTTCATCGTTGTTTTCCATTTTTAAATAAAATTTCTTTTGGAATTTCTTTTTGCCGGAACGCAAAAAGCCGCCAAAGGGTTATCCCTTAGCGGCTTCTCTTAATGAAGATTCTATGTCGACGCTGCCATGTATTGCGGCAGGTACTCTTTTTCCCAGGAAATAATCTGCGCCGTCACTCAAACGTCGCCTTCAGCCTTCTCAGCAGCCGGTACAATGGTTTGCCCAGTATCAACATCACAATAAAATTTGAAATACTGTGCGCCACATCCCAGGGCAGCCCGCTGATCCAATAGCTGAGCGCATAATGCGGATCCATCGGAAGATAGAACACGGCGAACAGTGCTCCGAAGATCAGACCAAAACCGCCCGACACCACCGCCCAGACCAGAAACTCCTCCTTGATCAGGCGCTTTAACAGCAAGGTGATCAGACATAGCAGCGACCAGACATAAAGATAACTGAACCACCATGTTCCAAAGCCCCACTGAACCAGTTCAAACATGTTAAAGACCGTGACGACAAGATACGTTTCCGCGCCAAAGACCAGTGCATAGATGATCGTCAGCATCGTCACCAGTTCCACATTCGGCACAAATTCAAGCGCCACCTTGGAAATATAAAGGATAGCGCTGAGCATGGCTATCCTTGTAAGTTTCCTGCTATTCATCTGCTTACCATCCCTGTGTCAGGGTAAATGTGTAAACATCTCCGTCCACAAGCGGGATCTCATCCGCACCGGTCATTGCCGTCTCGCCATTGACCGTGATGCACCACCAATACTGGTTGTCCAGATCCTCTTCCATCCCATCGAAGCCGGTGATATAAATTCCGTAATCCGATTCCTGCCATTCGCATTTCTCCATCGTCCGCAGGAACTGTCCCAGAAATTCTTCATCGGACGTGTAAGTTTCCGTCTGGCTGTAGCTGTCCCTGTCCGAGATTACCTCCACCTGAAATTCCTTGCCGCCTGCGGTTGTGTTCTTTCTGTTCAGCACAACGGCTGCGACCGCTGCCGCTGCAAGAATTACGACAAACGCGACCACGAGAATGATCTTTTTCTTTTTGCTCATAATATTGCTCCTCTTTTCTATCCTTAGATTCTGTTTCCAGTCTCTGCTATTGTACATGATGGAGATGCATTTGAAAAGACGGTAAATTAGCGGAATCTTTTCTCATGCGGAATACAGACAACCGTCTGCATCACGTTCTCAATACCTTTGCATTGCATCCTCTGCCTGCTCCCGGCTCAGCTTCAGTTTTTCCTGCAACAGCCGAAGGATCTCCTCCTCCGGTCTGCCAAACTGCCGCCCCAGCTCTACGATCTCTTCCATCCTTCCCTCTGTCAGACCGGCACTTCTTCCCTCTTCTCTTCCCTCCTTTATTCCCTGTTGAATTCCTTCCCTTATTCCTTCCTTTATTCCCTCTTTTCTGATCCTCTGTTCAATTTCAAAACTCTTCATATATGCAAGCCCTGCCTCTCCGTCCTGCCGGATCGCCGTCACCATCCGGTGCAGTTCTTTCAATTCCTGTGTCACAGCATTTAACTTCTATCGCATAACTTTAAATATATTTTTTATCGATTATAACAGAACCATATTCTGAATACAAGTGTATTTTCTAACATATCTTTTCCCGCAGCACACCTTTCCTTTCAAAAATTTCTATTGACAATATCCTATCGCGGCAGTATGATAAAGAAAATTTAAAACCGTACAAACCGTTGATGCGGAGATAAAGGTAGTTATGCTCCTACAGAGAGCCCGGGGTGCTGAGATCGGGTGGAAAACAGATTATCAAATGGACCGCAGAGGGCGCAGTCAAAGGGAAACCGAGTATTCTGCGACGTAAGGCATACGTCAGTTGCCGGGGATATGTTGGTATCCTGATAAGTGTACAGCGAAGCTGTAAAACAAGGTGGCACCGCGGATAGATTGTTTATTCGTCCTTGACAGAATCTGATTCTGTCAGGGACTTTTTTTGTTACCGCAAAACAAGTCCAGCCGCCATCCTGCTTTCTGAATGGCGATTTCAATAAGGAGGAACCCCTATGATCAGACCTGAACGCGAAGAACTGCAAAAACTAAAAGACCTTGGTCAGTACAAGACCGCACCTATCAGCATGGAGATCCTGTCCGATATCAAGACGCCCATCGAGGTACTCCGGATCCTGCAGAACGTATCCAGCCATTGCTACCTGCTGGAATCTATCTCCGATAACGAAGAATGGGGCCGCTATACTTTTCTCGGCTACGATCCGAGTCTGGAGATCACCTGTCAGGACGGGCATATGAAGGCCGGTTCTCTCACCTTCGACACCAGAGAACCCGGTCGTTTTATCCGGCAGGTCATCGAAGACCACCGCAGCCCCCGGTTCGATTATCTGCCTTCGTTCACCGGCGGTCTGGTTGGCTATTTCTCCTATGACTATCTGAAATATGCAGAACCCACGCTCCATCTGGATGCGGTCGATACCGAAGGCTTTAAGGACGTCGACCTGATGCTTTTTGATAAGGTCATCGCCTTCGATCACTTCCGCCAGAAGATCATCCTCATCGTGAATATCAGTCTGGAACATCTGGACACCGAATACAACCGCGGACTTCTGGCCTTGCAGCAGATGGCTGATCTGATCCGGCACGGCCAGCCTGCCAAGGCGACTCCCGGATCCTGTCTCACGGATTTTAAACCGCTTTTTCAGGAAAAAGAATATTGTGAGATGGTCGAAAAAGCCAAGCACCATATCAAGGAGGGGGACATCTTCCAGATTGTGCTCTCCAACCGGCTGGAAGCGGAATTCTCGGGAAGCCTCCTGAACACCTACCGGCTTCTGCGGACGCTGAACCCTTCGCCTTATATGTTCTATTTTTCCAGCAGCGACATGGAGGTGGTCGGCGCCTCCCCCGAAACGCTGGTCAAGCTCGAAAACGGCGTCCTTCACACCTTCCCTCTAGCCGGAACCCGCCCCCGCGGCAATACCCCGGAGGAGGATCAGCGTCTGGAAAAGGAACTGCTGGCAGATCCCAAGGAGCTTGCAGAGCACAACATGCTGGTGGATCTTGGCCGCAACGATATCGGAAAGATCAGCCGGTTTGGCAGCGTTGCCGTTGAAAAGTATCTCAGCATTGAACGATACTCACACGTGATGCACATCGGCTCAACGGTCCGCGGTGAGATCCTTCCGCAAAAGGATGCTCTGGATGCGGTCGACGCCATTCTTCCGGCGGGCACTCTCTCGGGAGCTCCCAAGATCCGGGCCTGTCAGCTCATCAACGATCTGGAGAACAACAAGCGGGGAATTTACGGCGGGGCCATCGGCTATCTTGATTTTACCGGAAATCTGGACACCTGCATCGCCATCCGCATCGCCTACAAAAAGGGCGGCAAGGTTTTCGTCCGCAGCGGCGCCGGGATCGTTGCTGACTCGGTTCCCCAGAAAGAATATCAGGAATGTATCAACAAAGCAGCCGCCGTTGTCAAGGCGCTGCAAATGTCAAAGGAGGTGGATGTATGATCCTGCTGATCGACAATTATGACAGTTTTTCTTACAACCTTTATCAGCTTATCGGCTCGATCGATCCGGATATCCGCGTCGTGCGCAACGACGCCATGACGACTGAAGAGATCGCTGCTCTTTCCCCAAAGGCGATCATCCTTTCCCCAGGCCCCGGCCGACCGGAGGATGCCGGAATATGCGTAGACGTCGTTCGCCAGCTTGGCAGTCAGTTTCCGATCCTTGGCGTCTGCCTGGGGCATCAGGCTATCTGTCACGCCTACGGCGGCACGGTCACCTACGCGAAAGAGCTGATGCACGGCAAGCAGTCTATGACATCCGTGTCAGATTCCTGCCCTCTTTTTCAGGATCTTCCAAAGGAGATCCCGGTTGCCCGCTATCACTCCCTTGCTCTGGATGCCGATACCCTGCCTCCAGAACTGACGATCACAGCTACCGCTGAGGACGGCGAAGTAATGGCCGTCGCCCACAAAGCCTATCCGGTCTTCGGCTTGCAGTTTCATCCGGAATCCATCCTTACCCCGGATGGCAAGACCATCCTGAAGAACTTTTTAGAATACAGCGCAAATCTGGCTGCTGCCAGATAAACCACCACCCAACCAAAGGAGGACATACAAATGATCAAAGAAGCCATTGTAAAAATTGTTGACAAACAGGACCTGACCTATCAGGAAGCCTATGATGTAATGAATGAGATCATGAGCGGCGAGACCACCCCCACTCAGAACGCCGCCTTTCTGGCCGCGCTTTCCACCAAAAGCACCAAAGCGGAAACCACCGATGAGATTGCCGGCTGCGCCGCCGCCATGCGGGATCACGCCACCAAAGTCACACCCGGCATGGACGTCATGGAAATCGTCGGAACCGGCGGGGACGGAGCGCACAGCTTCAATATCTCTACCACATCAGCCCTGGTCGCTGCCGCCGGCGGCATAAAGATCGCCAAGCACGGCAACCGCGCCGCATCGTCCAAATGCGGTACAGCCGACTGTCTGGAGGCGCTCGGCGTCAACATCGAACAGTCCCCGGAAAAGTGCGTCTCTCTGCTGCAAAATGTAGGAATCTGCTTCTTCTTCGCGCAGAAGTACCACACCTCCATGAAATATGTCGGCGCTATCCGCAAGGAACTGGGAATCCGCACCGTTTTCAATATCTTAGGACCGCTGACCAACCCGGCCTCTCCCGCTTACCAGCTTCTCGGCGTCTATGACAGATCGCTGGTCGAGCCGCTCGCACGAGTGCTGACAAGTCTTGGCGTCAAACGCGGCATGGTCGTCTACGGAGAAGATAAACTGGACGAGATCTCTGCCAGTGATTCCACTTTTGTCTGCGAATTTTCAGACGGCAGTTACAAGACCTACATGATCCGTCCGGAGGATTTCGGTCTGCAGACCTGTCGCAAGGAAGATCTGGTCGGCGGCACTCCCCAGGAAAACGTCGCTATTACCTCTTCTATTTTAAAGGGCGAACAAGGTCCCAGACGCACCGCCGTCCTGTTAAACGCGGGAGCTGCGCTCTATATCGCTGAAAAGGCTGCTACCATGGAAGAAGGGATCCGCCTTGCCGGAGAGCTGATCGATTCCGGCGCCGCACTGAAAACCTTAGAAGCATTTGTTGCCGAGAGCAACAGATAGAACGGAGTTTTTATGTCAGATATCCTAAACACCATAGCTGAATATACCAGAGAACGGGTTGCACGCTCCAAATCAGTGCTCTCCACAGAAGATCTGCGCGAAAAGGCGCTCGCCATGGACGCTTCCACCGGTTTTCCTTTTGAAAAAGCACTGTCTGCGGACGGGATCAGCTTTATCTGTGAATGCAAAAAGGCTTCTCCCTCCAAAGGTCTGATCGCCGAAGAGTTTCCCTATGTCCAGATTGCCAGAGAATATGAGGCTGCAGGTGCATCGTGTATCTCCGTCCTGACAGAACCCAAATGGTTTCTCGGAAAGGACAGCTACCTTCAGGAGATTGCCTCGTCCGTTTCCATCCCCTGCATCCGCAAGGATTTTACGATTGACGAGTACATGATCTACGAGGCCAGGATTCTGGGGGCAAGCGCCGTACTTCTCATCTGCGCGCTCCTCCCGGAAAAGACCCTGCGAAATTATCTCGCCATCTGCGATACCCTCGGACTCTCCGCACTGGTGGAAGCTCACACGGAGGAAGAGGTTGCCTGCGCACTCGCCTGCGGGGCGCGGATCATCGGAGTCAACAACCGCAACCTGAAAAATTTTACAGTGGATAACGGCAACAGCGAACGGCTGCGCCGGATGATCCCCTCTGACATTCTTTTTGTTGCGGAAAGCGGCATCAAAACGCATAGGGACGTCGAAGCATTGGAAAAACTGCACGTAGACGCCGTCCTGATCGGCGAAACACTGATGCGCGCGCCGGACAAAAAGCATATGCTGGATGAACTGCGCGGAAAGGAGTCTGCCAAATGAGCAAAATAAAGATCTGCGGTCTGCGCACACTCGAAGACGTCCATTACACAAATCAGGTACAGCCGGATTACGCTGGATTTATCTTCGTTCCCGGAAGAAGGCGCTGCATTACCCCGCAGACTGCCCGTGAACTGCGCTCCCAGCTCTCCCCGGAGATCGCCTCGGTCGGCGTTTTTTGGGACGCCCCTTTAGAGGAGCTGCTTTCCCTTGCAGACCAAAATCTTTTTACTGTCATCCAGCTCCACGGAAATGAGGATGCCGCCTATATTCAGGCGTTAAAGGCATCCTGTCCCTGTCCCGTCATCAAAGTCTTCTCGATCCGCTCTGCCGCAGATGTAGAACAGGCGCTTGGGTCGCCGGCAGACTATCTGCTGTTTGACAATGGAAAAGGCGGAACCGGTCAGAGCTTTGACTGGTCGCTGCTCGGTCCTGTCGGGAAACCCTTTTTCCTCGCAGGCGGACTGAACGCATCCAACGTAGCCGAAGCCATCACACATCTTGCCCCCTACGCTGTGGACACCAGCTCCGGCGTCGAGACAGACGGGAAAAAAGATCTTTTGAAAATGCGGGCTTTCGTACAGGCTGTGCGAAGCCTTTCCTAACATACTGCACACCTGATCACACCATAACTCAAAGGAGGTAACTTATGTCACAATCAAAGGGACGCTTCGGAGTCCACGGCGGCCAATATATCCCGGAAACACTGATGAACGCCGTCATTGAACTCGAAGAAGCCTACAATCATTACAAAAACGATCCGGAGTTCAACAATGAGCTCACCACCCTGTTCAACGAATATGCCGGCAGGCCAAGCCGCCTGTACTACGCCGAAAAAATGACACGGGATCTGGGCGGCGCAAAGATCTATCTGAAAAGAGAGGATCTCAACCACACCGGCTCCCACAAGATCAACAACGTGTTAGGGCAGGCTCTGCTCGCCAAAAAGATGGGCAAAACAAGGCTCATCGCTGAGACAGGCGCCGGACAGCACGGTGTGGCAACCGCCACCGCCGCCGCGCTTCTCGGCATGGAATGTGTCGTCTTTATGGGTGAAGAAGATACCAGACGTCAGGCTCTGAACGTTTACCGGATGAAACTGCTCGGCTCGGAGGTCATCCCGGTAAAGACCGGAACCGCCACGCTCAAGGATGCTGTCTCCGAGGCCATGCGGGAATGGACAAGCCGCATTGACGACACCCATTACTGCCTCGGTTCCGTCATGGGGCCTCATCCATTTCCGACCATCGTGCGCGATTTTCAGGCCGTGATCTCCCGCGAGATCAAAGCACAGATGCTGGAAAAGGAAGGCCGGCTTCCCGACGCCGTGATCGCCTGTGTGGGCGGCGGCAGCAATGCCATGGGAAGTTTCTACCATTTTATTGAAGATAAAGACGTTGCCCTCATCGGCTGTGAAGCAGCAGGACGCGGCATTGACACCTTCGAGACGGCAGCAACCATCAACACCGGACGCCCCGGCATTTTCCATGGTATGAAGTCCTACTTCTGCCAGGACAAATACGGACAGATCGCGCCTGTGTACTCGATCTCTGCCGGTCTTGACTATCCCGGGATCGGCCCGGAGCACGCATGGCTGCACGACACCGGCAGAGCCACCTATGTAGCAGTCACCGACGAAGAGGCTGTCGACGCCTTCGAATACCTTTCCAGAACAGAAGGCATCATTCCCGCGATCGAAAGCGCCCACGCGGTGGCGTACGCACGGAAGCTCGCCAGGACACTCAGAAAAGACCAATGTATCGTCATCACCATCTCCGGACGGGGAGATAAAGACTGTGCTGCCATCGCACGTTACAGAGGGGAGGATATCCATGAGTAAAATACAAGACGCATTTGCACACGGAAAAGCATTCATACCATTCATCACCTGCGGGGATCCGGATCTGGAAACGACAAAAGCGGTCGTTCACGCCGCCGTTTCCTCCGGAGCCGATCTGATCGAGCTCGGTATTCCTTTTTCCGATCCGACAGCCGAAGGGCCTGTGATCCAGGGTGCTAATCTTCGCGCGCTCTCCGGCGGTGTCACGACAGATAAGATTTTCGATATGGTACGGGAATTGCGAAAAGACGTTACCGTTCCCATGGTCTTTATGACCTATGCCAATGTTGTCTTTTCCTACGATGCCGAGAAATTTATCAAAACCTGCTCCGAAATCGGGATCGATGGCCTGATCCTGCCGGATATTCCCTATGAGGAGAAAGAAGAATTTGATCCTATCTGCGAAAAATATGGCGTCGACCTGATCTCCCTGATCGCGCCCACCTCGCACGACCGCATCGCCATGATCGCCAAAGAGGCCAGCGGCTTCATCTATATCGTGTCAAGTCTCGGCGTGACCGGAACAAGAAGCGAGATCACCACGGACATTTCCGCCATGGTAGAACTGATCCGCCAGAACAGCTCCCTTCCCTGCGCCGTCGGTTTTGGCATCTCTACGCCGCAGCAGGCTGCCAAAATGGCGTCGCTGTCTGACGGCGCTATCGTCGGATCCGCGATCATAAAGCTGATCGCCCAGTACGGAAAAGATGCCGCTGCTCCGGTTGCCGCCTATGTCAAGGAGATGAAGGACGCTCTGCGGAATTGATCCGTCAGATATAAATCTGTGCAAGCCAAAATTGCCATTCTGCTGACCCCATGGGAAAACAGAATGGCAATTTTATAAAATAGATGCCGTTTCTCAATACCTGTGCAGCGCGTTCTCTGCCTGCTCCCGGCTCAGCTTCAGTTTTTCCTGCAACAGCTGAAGGATCTCCTCCTCCGGTCTGCCAAACTGCCGCCCCAGCTCTACGATCTCTTCCATCCTTCCCTCTGTCAGACCAGCTTTTATTCCTTCTTTTCTGATCCTCTGTTCAATTTCAAAACTCTTCATATACGCAAGCCCTGCCTCTCCGTCCTGCCGGATCGCCGTCACCATCCGGTGCAGCTCTTTCAATTCCTGTGTCACCGCATTCTCTGACACAGATCTTTCCATATAATGTAACAGCTGTGGTAATCCCTCCGGCATACCGCCGCTGTCCCCACCGGTATACAGAAAGATCGTCTGCGCGCCGTCATCGTAAGGCATCTCCGGCACCTCCACGCAGCCGTTCTTTATCGTGTACACCATGCGTCCCAGCCCAAACGTGTCATAGGTAGTGATAAAGATCACCACAACATTTCGCAGACCGCTGTACTCCTCCCCGGACGCCAGGCTCCCGGCGTCGATCTTCGCATGGTAAAAACGCACCCTGCGCGGCAGCGACGCAATCTCCTCTTTCTCTGCATTTTGATCCGGTTCTATATCAAAAATGCCGCCTGCATTCTCATCCAGATACACGTCCAGCCTCACTCCGTGCGTTTCCCGGCTCTCCCCACAGCAGAAATACTGCGGCACCACGCTCAGCTTTCCCATCGTCCTCCCAAGGATGCAGCTAAGAATATAGCCTGTCGCTTTCTCCCCGTAAGTCTTATGGCTGGTCAGACGGTTCATCAGAAAATCATCCACCAGATTCAGTTCCTGTAATGTTCTCATTTTTCCTCCTGTTCCCACAGTGCAGGGAAACAGAAGCTCTCCTAATGTGATTCCTCCATTTTCAATGCACCATGCTCTTTTTTCGTGTGATGTAAAAGCATAGAATCCATTGAAATGCTGTCAGAAATACAGATCGGCTCGCGCCGTGTGAATCACAGAATATATGCTTTGTACCGATTATAACAGAACTTTATTCTGAATACAAGCAGCATTTTTATGCCAGTCTCTACGTCGACTGTTCACAGAACGTGCATATAAGCGACCTCCCGCTGTCCACTCAAAGATCCTCTTCTCTTCCGACAAAAGCTATGGATTTTATGAACACAATGGAGTAGAATAGCCTTGAAACAAAACAAACAGCCGCGGATGGCAACGGAAAATTGCACACGCAATTTTTCATTGCCCCTTCGCAATAATTGCTCAGAATGGAGATTATTATGTACGAATTCACACAAGACTGCATACTTCACGTGGAACAGATTGATGATGAGCACCGCCGTCTGTTTCAGATCATCAATGAGACATTGGCGCTTTTAGCGCAGACGGAGGACGTCACGCCGGTTTCCAAAAATCTGCTGAAGAATCTGACCGATTATGCCGCTACCCACTTTGCACACGAAGAGGCTTACATGGAACAGATTCATGATCCCGAGCTGCCGCTGCAAAGAAAAGAGCACGCAGCGTTTGCAAAAAAAATCGCGGATTTCCAGATAGACGATTCTTCCCCGCAGGCAGCGAAACAGTCTTTACAGGAACTTCTTCAGTACCTGGTACGCTGGCTCTATCATCATATTTTGAGCAGCGATATGATGATCGGCAAGTTGTCCGGGGATTCCCATGGCACGGAAGATCCTTTTGCCTTTACAGAAAAATATAAAACCGGCATTTCATTTGTCGACGAGCAGCATTGCCGCCTCTTCGAGATCATCCGCGATACCGACGCACTGATCCATGAGCAGTTCCTGTATGACAAATACGATCAGATCATGCACCTTCTCGGCGAACTAAAGGATTATACCGCTTCTCATTTTCAGGACGAGGAAGCGTTGATGGAGCGCATCGGCTACCCCGGTCTTGCTGCGCAGAGGCGGGCACATTCTGCTTTTATCGAGAAACTCGTAGAGATCGATCTGTCCGAGCTTGACGAAATCGACGACCATCAGCAGGCTTATCTTCTGGAGCTGATCCAGTTCCTGCTTGGCTGGCTCTCAAACCACATCCTCGGCTCAGACAAGCAGATCGGCGAATATATGCGTGAGCAGCATATCACCGCTGAATAAGGCCAGACTATTCAGGCAATCACCTATCAATATCAAGGAAGAAGGACACTCATTATGTATGAAACGATTCAAAAGCAGGCCGCTGCTGTCACCAGGGAATTATGTGAAAAAGCCGGATTAACGTCCGGTTCTATTCTGGTGATCGGTTGCTCTTCCTCAGAAGTATGCGGCGATCAGATTGGCAGCAATTCCAGTCTCGACGCCGCGCAGGCCGTTTTTTCCGGCATCTATGAGGTCACGCAGGAACAGGGCATCTATCTTGCCGCCCAGTGCTGCGAACATCTGAACCGGGCAATTATCCTAGAGCGTGAAGCAGTACCGGGACAGGAGATCGTAAACGTTGTGCCGCAGCCAAAGGCCGGCGGATCCTTTGCCACCACTGCATACAAAACTTTCCGGCATCCGGTCGCCGTAGAGGAGATCAAGGCCGATGCTGGCATTGACATCGGCGATACGCTGATCGGTATGCACCTGAAAAGGGTAGCTGTTCCGGTTCGCCTCGAAAACCACGAGATCGGTCAGGCACACATTACCGCCGCGCGGGTGCGCCCCAAATTTATCGGCGGCGAACGCGCCCACTATGATGACCGCTTAAAATAAGATAATGCAAAGGCGAGGTAACCTGTACCCCGCCTTTCTTATTTGTCTGTTATTTTCTTCCAGATCTTCTCAACCTATTTCAACTTCCAGATATCCCTGTTGTACTCTGCAATGGTTCTGTCAGAGGAGAAGAATCCTGCCTTGGCGATGTTGACAAGCATCATCTTACGCCACTTCTTCTGATCCTCATAGTCTGCCATCATACGATCCTTGGTGGCGATGTAATCCTCCAGATCCAGAAGTGTCATAAACCAGTCTTTGTTCAGGAGTTCCTTGTAAAGTCTCTCCAGATTCTCTTTGTGTCCAGCCTTCAGAGCCGCATCGCTCACGATAAAGTCCACTGCCTCTTTGATCACAGGGCTCTTCTCATAGTAATCCTTGGAAACATAGTCTGCCTTCTCGTAATGCCTGATGACCGTCTCAGACTTTTCACCAAAGATGTAGATATTGTCGTCGCCTACCAGCTCGTTGATCTCTACGTTTGCACCGTCGGAGGTTCCAAGCGTCACCGCACCGTTCAGCATAAACTTCATGTTTCCGGTTCCGGATGCTTCCTTGGATGCCAGCGAGATCTGCTCGGAAATGTCGCACGCCGGGATCAGCTTCTCAGCATATGCCACATTGTAGTTTTCTACCATCAGCACGGTCATATACTGGTTGACATCGGGATCATTGTTGATGATGTCCTGCAGCACAAGCAGCAGATGGATGATATCCTGTGCGATTACGTAAGCGGGCGCTGCCTTGGCACCGAAGATAAAGGTCATCGGTCTTGCCGGCTTCTTGCCGCCCTTGATCTCCAGATATTTATGGATGATATAAAGTGCGTTCATCTGCTGACGCTTATACTCATGAAGTCTCTTTACCTGAATGTCAAAGATGGAATCCGGATTCAGGACAACGCCCTCTGCCTCTTTTACATAGGCAGCCAGGTCTTTCTTGCGGTTCATCTTGATCTCTGCCAGACGGTTCAGCACCTTCTCATCATCGATAAATTCCAGCAGCTTCTCCAGCTTATCCGCATCCTTCTTATAGCCGTCCCCGATCGTCTCGGAAAGAAAAGCAGCCAGTTCGCGGTTGCAGGAAAGCAGCCATCTCCGGAAAGTAATTCCGTTTGTCTTGTTGTTGAACTTCTCCGGATAGATCTTGTAAAACGCGTTCAACTCTGTATTTTTAAGGATCTCTGTGTGGATCGCTGCCACACCGTTTACAGAAAAGCCATAGTGGATATCGATGTGTGCCATATGGACACGCTCGTCCTTATCGATGATCTGCACCTTTGGATCGGTGTACTTTGCAGCGACTCTCTTATCCAGCTCCTTGATGATCGGTACTAACTGCGGTACGACCTTCTCCAGATAAGCTAACGGCCACTTCTCCAGCGCCTCTGCCAGGATCGTGTGGTTTGTATACGCGCAGGTCTTGCTGACTACTTCGATCGCCTCATCCATGGTGAAGGCTTTCTCATCCACAAGGATACGGATCAGCTCCGGGATCACCATCGTCGGATGCGTGTCATTGATCTGGATCACTGCATGATCGTACATCTTGCGAAGGTCGTACTTCTTTTCCTTCATCTCACGCAGGATCAGCTGCGCTGCATTGCTTACCATGAAATACTGCTGATAAATACGCAGCAGGTTACCTGCCTCATCGGAATCATCAGGATAAAGGAAAAGGGTCAGGTTCTTCTCGATCGCTTCCTTATCAAAGTCGATTCCTTTCTTTACAAGGCTCTCATCCACTGTCTCAATATCAAACAGCCGCAATTTATTGACACCATTGTCATATCCTACCACATCAATATCATAAAGTCTGGATGTAACCTTCTTGTCACCAAAATATACGTCAAAAGTGGTGTCCGTCTTGGTGAGCCAGGACTGTGCCTCGATCCAGTCATTCTTTTCTGCGGTCTGCAATTTATCCTTAAATACCTGCTTGAAAAGACCGAAATGATAATTCAGTCCGATTCCCTCTCCCGGAAGTCCGAGTGTCGCGATCGAATCAAGGAAGCATGCTGCAAGTCTGCCCAGCCCGCCGTTTCCGAGAGACGGCTCGGGTTCAACTTCTTCGATCATGCTCAGGTTCTTGCCATTCTTTGCAAGGATCTCCTCCAGCTTGTCATAGATCCCCAGATTGATCAGGTTGTTGGACAGAAGTTTTCCGATCAGAAACTCTGCGGAAATATAGTAAATCTTCTTCTCTCCCTCGATCGGTTCCGATACCTCCATCAGTGTCTTGGAAAGCTGCAGTAAGCTGTAATAAAGCTCCTCATTTGTACAGTCAGCTACCTTTTTCCCATAGCTTCCCTGTGTCTGATTCTCCAGCTCCTTCTCCAGATTCATCACCAGTACATCTCTTTTCAGGTTACTTGCCTGTGCCATTATGTTCCCTCCTGTTACTCTTTCTTAACTGTTTCCATTTTATTCTCAGATGCGCGCCTCTCCTGTCGGCGTACATCCAATTTGCTCTTCCTTATTACTATTACTGACCTGCCGGGCTTCGCTACACCAGAACATCCTCGTAGGTCATCTGTACCATCTCGTAGCCGAGCACGAGCTGTTTTCCTTCTCCGCCTTCCAGCAGACGCTTAAGCTCTGTCACCGCTTCGGACGCGATATTGCCGAAATTCTGCCGGATCGTATTCATCTGTTTGCCGGCATAGCCCATCAAGGCGATCCCGTCAAAACCGCAGACCGGTCGGAATATATCCATCTCGATCAGCGCCTTCATGGCTCCGATCGCCATCAGATCCGACGCACAGACTACCACATCCTTGTTCTTGGCATATTTGAAAGTCAGATTCCGCGCCTGCAGTTCCGAAAACTCACCGTTCCGCACCATCAGCGGCATCTCCAGATCCTCTGCGAGCTGCCTGATCCCTTTGAGACGCTCCTCCGTCACATATCCGTTCTTTCCTCCGGTCAGATACAGGATCCCTTTCGCATTTTCTTTCGTGATGCCATTTTCCTGGATCGTCTTTTTCGCCACCGCGTACTGTGCTCCCGGCTGATCGATCCAGACCGCCGAAGTGTTGGCGTTTACTAACGGCGCATCGACGACCACTGTCTTAAAGATCTGCGTGCGGATCAGCCTGTGCAGTACCTTTTCATCCTTGGAAATTCCAAAAATGATCAGCCCTGTAATGCTCTGCGACTGTAGATAGCGTATCACTTCCTCCAGCGTTTTATTCCTGAGCATCGAGTAAAACACGGTGATGACGTCCAGATTCAGTTCCACGGCGCGGCTGATCGTGCCGGAAAGGCACTGCATATTGATCTCATCGACCGCCTGTGATATATTATCCAGATTCATCAGAAGCGCCACTCTTCCGGACTGCTTCGAGGACAACGCCGCCGCCACGGAGTTTGGTACAAAATTCAGCTCTGCAACCGCTTCATTTACTTTTCTTTTTGTTTCTTCGCTGACATTCGGGTAGTTGTTCAGCACCTTGGACACGGTGGAAATGGCTACCCCAGCCCGCTTCGCGACATCTTTGATTGAAACCATGCTTATTTCCTCAGTAAATTAGGTCTTACAATTTCAGAAAACATTTTCCGGAAATCGTTTTCCTTAATCATCATATAACAAAAGAGTGGCTTTGTAAACCACTCTTTTTGAAAAATTGTCCCCTTTTCGCTTTTTTATGCAATATGGCTAAGTACGCGTGTTGTCTTTCGTGCGTTTTAACCATAGCCTTCTTCTGCCGGGCTCTGGAAGGAGGCTGTCTTTTTTCGCAGACAATCGTTCATTTGCCAAGTCTGCGTTGAATTTCCCCCCTAAAAGTGTTACACTCTCCTATAGGTACATTACAGAATAAGAACAATCATCAGGAGGAACATGAATGAGCAATTATATACTGAGCTGCAGTTCCACAGCCGATCTTTCGCAGGAACACTTCAAAAACCGGGATATTTCCTACATCTGCTTTCACTATGAGCTGGATGGGAAGCAGTACATGGACGATCTCGGCAAGACGATGCCTTTCGATAAATTCTATGAAGCCATGACAAACGGCGCCGATACAAAAACTTCTCAGATCAACGTAGACGAGTACAACAATTATTTTGAAAAATTTCTGCAGGACGGCAAAGACATCCTGCACCTCAGCCTTTCTTCCGGTATTTCCGGAACCGTCAACTCTGCAATGATTGCAAGAGATGCGCTGGCTGAAAAATATCCGGACCGCAAGATCTACGTGCTGGATTCTCTGGCAGCTTCCTCAGGCTATGGACTTCTGATGGATAAACTGGCTGATCTGCGCGACCAGGGGATGAGCATTGACGAGTTAAAAGACTGGGCTGTCGCCAACCGCCTGAAATGCAACCACTGGTTCTTCTCCACCGACCTTACCTTCTATATCAAGGGCGGGCGTGTTTCCAAAGCCTCCGGCTTTATCGGAAGCATGCTCAATATCTGCCCGCTTCTGAACGTCAATCATCTGGGACAGCTTATCCCGCGCTACAAGATCCGCACCAAGCGTAAGGTGATCCAGACGATCGTTGACAAGATGGAGGAATGTATCGAAGAGGGCACAGCCTACAACGGCAAGTGTTATATTTCCAATTCTGCCTGCTACGACGATGCACGGAGCGTTGCCGACCTGATCGAAGCAAGGTTCCCGAATCTGGACGGAAAAGTCGAGATCAACAACATCGGAACCACGATCGGCAGCCATACTGGCCCCGGCACAGTCGCTGTATTTTTCTGGGGAAAAGAAAGAGTCGATTAAATAATGCGGAAACAAAAACTCCTGTATTGCCATTTCAGAACGAAATGCAGTACAGGAGTTTTTCTATGCACTATCCATTAGATCAGATAAATGAAATATGCAATCTCCCCAGCGAGCAGGATCGCACCGCCGACTCTTCCCAGCCTCTTGTTCTTCACTACACAGAGCCACAGGAGCACGGCAACCGCAATGCAGACAATGCTGTCGACAAAGAAGCTCTCCGCATAGACGATCGGCGTGATCAGCGAGGAAGTACCAATTACAAACAGGATGTTGAAAATATTGCTTCCCACGATATTGCCCACCGCAATATCTGCCTTGCCCTTGACCGCCGCCGTGATAGAAGTCACCAGCTCCGGCAGAGAAGTACCGAATGCCACGATCGTCAGACCGATCAGTCTTTCGCTCATTCCAAAAATTCTTGCCAGTTCGGACGCCGAGTCGACTGCCAGATCCGATCCGACCACGATCAGCGCGCCGCCGAGAACGATCAACAAAAGCATCTTCCAGACAGGCATATCTACGCCCTCTCCCGGGATCTCCTCCAGCACGTCCGCACCGGATTTTGCCATCTTCCGCAGATAAAGCAGGTAGCAGATCATAAGCGCCCAGAGGATCAGACCATCCGTCCGGGATACCAGGTGATCGGTATAGCCGATCCCCATCAACATGATAGAGACGAAAATAACATACGGGATCTCATACTTTACAGTAGATTCCTGTACCGCCACCGGACAGATCAGCGCCGTCAGTCCGAGGATCAGAAGAATATTCAGAATATTGCTTCCCACGATGTTGCCGATGGAGATCTCCGCGCTGCCTTTCAATGCTGCCGAAATGCTCACCGCCGCCTCCGGCAGGGAAGTACCCATCGCGACGATCGTCAAACCGATCACAAGCTGCGGGATGCCAAATTTTTCAGCAACCTTGCTCGAGCCCTCCACAAACCAGTCCGCGCCTTTTACCAGAAAGAAAAAGCCAAGTGCCAGTATCAATATCTGAATTACTACGTTCATTTCCATCCTCATTTCCGAGCCGCCCGGTCTTTAAAAAGTCCGTCGCTCTCCGTTTTTTATCTGCCATCCGGGTAGATCGCCCTTCCCGGATACACTGTTTTTCTAAAAGTTCCTCTACTGTTTCATCATAGAATAGATCACAAAGGTGGAAACATTCATCATCTGATAAGATCCGTCCTCCTGCTGTTGCAGGGAAATGCCGTAATCGTACTTGGCATTGCTTGTCGTCTGCTGCTCCCCGTCAACATAGAGCACCTCCGGGAAAAGAACGAGATAGATGCCCTCGCCCTCTGAAAAGCCAAGGGACTGATTCTCCACATCACAGCCATAGACTCCCCTGTGCATATTTTTTTCGTCCTTGTCGCTCATCATGTACCACTCATAAGTGCCATCATCGTTCAGTACAAGATAACCGCTGTCGCCGAGATCCCACTCACCGGCCAGAAATTCTCTCGCCTTTGCCTCCGCCTCCGCGTTGTCCGGCACGTTCATCACGATCGAATTCATCACCTTGAGCGCCTCGGTCTTTCCAGCCTCAAAGCTGTCTTTTGCCGCTACATAGGAAACCGTGTAAGCATAGTAATTTCTCGCATAGAAACGCTGCATTGTCTCCATATCGCTCCCGTTCTCTGTGTAACGGTAGCTCCATTCATACCAGTTCTCGCCCTGCACCTCCACCAGCGTCGGCTCTTCGATTTCCTCGTAGCCCTCGTAAGTGGCATAAATCTGCCTGGACATTGAGATCATATCCAGCGGGTGCTGGTAGACCGACTCTCTGGACGCCGAGATGCCGAGAACCGATCCGTTCCCGTCCTCAAACGCAAGACTGTTGTCCGCCTCCTGTGTGGTGTCCTCCGACCATACCGAATCATCGTAAAGCATTGCCAGACCTCCCAGCCCCGCCTGCTTCAGATGATCCTTGTCCGTGTACGTTTCCGTGCTCTGCGCCGTATCTGCACTCTCCTTCTGTCCCGTGCTCTCTCCGCATCCGGTAAGCAGACCTGTGAGCAGCATACCGATACACAAAGCCGCCTGTATTCTTCTTTTCATTCTTCTATTTTCCTCCCTGACTGCGTATCCCCCGTCAAGGCTCCGTTCTCTTTCATTCGGAGCTAACCTGTTTATTTTATCGCAATTCAGAGAAAATAACAATATATTCCGCTTTTTTCGGAAAACTTTCATAACAGTTCAGCCATAGAAAGAACCACAGACCGGACGGGGTGCTTGCACCCAAAGGACAGGCTGTGGTTCTTTCTATGAGCGGAATGCACTCAGATGAAATAAATGATGAGCCGCTATGCGGCGACGGCATCTAAAAATCTACAGATAATTTACCGCCAAAATGGCGACGCTTGTGATGATCATCACCACGCCGACCACCCGGTTCAGGGTAACTGCGCTCGCCCGGTTCGCAATGACCGCCGCGATCTTCGCCCAAAGCAGCGTAAAGACAACGCACAGGATTAGGCCGGTCACATCCGGCATCCCTCCAATCACAAAATGACTCACACCGCCCGTCAGAGCTGTGAACGCCATGATAAACACACTCGTTCCGACCGCCATGTGCATTTCATATCCCAGGAAGGAAGTCAGGACAAAAAGAAGCATCATGCCACCGCCTGCGCCGACAAAACCGCAGATAAAGCCTACGATAATCCCGCCGATCAGAGATTTGATGATCTGCTCTCTGCGCCCCACCGCCGCCATCTGTTCCTTCGTGGTGGTCACCGGCTTTAACAGAAACCGCAAGCCGATAAACAGCATGGCGATCTGCATCGTACCGCTCATCGCCCGCTCCGGGAGCAGACTTGATACAAAGCTGCCGACCACCGTCATGCACAAGACGCTCCCCAGAAGCACCAGACTGTTTTTGACATCCAGATTCTTGTGTTTGCGGTATGTCCAGGCGCTGCTCGCGCTTGCCAGCACATCGCTGGCGAGTCCGATTCCGACCGCCTGATAAGCGGGTATTCCCAAAAAGGTCATCAGCAGCGGCCCGATCACTGCCGCCGCGCTCATCCCGGCAAATCCCGTGCCGATCCCGGCACCGGCTCCCGCCAGAAAGCAAACCAATATCTTGATCCATAATGTCATATCGTTCTCCTCCTTTTATATGCCGTCTGTATCGGACGGTTCCAGTCCCTCCGCCGCATTCTGACACATGCGTGTAAATATTTCTCTGCAGACCGTTATCTCTTCTTCTGTAAATCCCTGCAGCAGCCTGTGTCCAAACGCCTGCTGCACGCGCTCTCCATCCTCAGTCACCGGCTTCGCTCTTTCCAGGAGGCGAAGATGCCTGGTCTTTTTATTTCCCGGCTCATATCTGCCCAGAAGATATCCGGCACTCTCCAGTTCCTTCAGCGCCGCGGAAACATGCGATTTGGTAAGCTGACGGATCTTCACGATATCTGCCGCCGTGTCATACTGTGGATTGTTATGCAGAAACATCAAAATATCGTACTGCATCTGCGTCAACCCGTACTTTTCCCTGACTGGTTTCGTGTACTTTTCATACAACGCGGCGATCAGCTTTTGCTTCTCCCAGAAAATCATGTACTTTCTCCTCAGTTTTGCTTATTGTTCTATTTAGAACAATTATAGCAGATAAAAAACGCCTGTCAATGCTCGGAATGAGACATACGTCAAGATATTTTTCTTTTTATGTAACACGAAATGCGAAACAAATAAAGAAAACCAATAATGAAATTACCAAATAAATAATCGCAGCAGCCATATCTATCCTCCTGCCCCAAAATAGTAACTTACCAACTCAACAACTTTGATTGAATAAACACATAATTTAAAAGTTCTATAAGTGGAATAATCCAACTAATCCCATGAACCAAGGTATTATATAAAATCGTCATCTGAGAACTGAAATTTGCGTGTGCATACTTATATTCTTTTCCGTATTTTATCGACATTTCTATTCATTACTTTTCTTCCATAATGCACATAAACAAAATTTTTCAATTTACTCCATGTTTGGCGATGTTGTTCAAAGAAGCTATCTGGATTATCATATACTCCATAATCCACAACTACAGCATAATTTTGTACAAACGTATCCTCTCCATGCCAATTAAGATTAAGCCTTTCTAAATTAGATACAGCCACCGCATATTTAGCAAACGCTCCTCTAACATTTTTATGCTTATCCTTTATCGCACTCATATAACTTTCATCTGTAATCACACCTTCAAGTGCAATCCAATTACCCAAGTATAGAACTTCTACCCAAGTATGCACGATACGTTCCGGCGCCAATACGGAAATTAACCATGATGTAGCTCCTCGCTGAAAATGTTTACTTACTTCAGAGCCATGCAATCTGCAAGGTATTCCTACACTTCGTAGCAACGCCATAAGTAAAGTTGCCTTTGTATTACATTGCCCGTATCCATCTTTTAACACTTCTTCTGCAGACAATAAGTCTGAACTGTTATATCCAAACAATATCTCGTTTCTTACGAAATCATAAATGGCAGCTATTTTGTTATATTCATCTAATTCTATCCATTTACGATTTTTTATAAGAGACTGTATACTCTCCACATCGAAATTTAGCATTTTAGTCATTTCAAGATATTTCTTCTCCATAATATCGCCTCTCTTTCTTCTTATGGCTCTATTATAGAAAACAAACCTCTAATAAACTTTCAAAAATTCGCTATCTTTTACTGTACTTCTCGCCGGAAGCCCCATCATCCTTTTTACTGTAGATGCAAAATGTGATGGTGAATCAAATCCTGCGTTTAATGCTGCTTCTGTTATCCGTTTCCCAGCTAATAAATCTTGAAATGCTCTTTCTAACTGATGCAGTGTTAAATATTTTTTAAGCGTTATCCCTACCTGTTCACTAAATAAATGAGATAATCGGCTTGCTGAAATACACAATTTTCCAGCATATTCCTCTATCGAATGCTCTTCACAACTACATTGTTCAAGCATCTTAAGGAAAACTAAAATTCTATCATCAAATTGTTTATTCGAATATGGAATATCAAAGCATTCGTACATTTCAGCTATAAACTTTCTATATGTTTCTGTATCAAATGTATCTTTCATATCCATTGCTATCTTCTTTAGTTCATTTGATTTACTATCATCCACAATACAATAGTCTTTGTCTTTCAATATACAATTTAATTTTATACCGATATCGGATACTGGTTCTATCACACATGTAAAATGAATTTTACTATTCGCTTTGAAAGAATGTCTGACATTCTTATTTACCAGAATACAAGAACACGTAATCTTTTCTTTGCCTACTCTAATTTCTAACTCATCTTCCAAACACAGAAAAAACTGTATCATGCCATGACTATGTGCGGACGCATCCAAATGGTCTGTCAACATTGAAATCTTATCTATATCCCAATATATACGATTCATGCCACACATCCTTTCCACCTACATTTCAACAGAAAATTCAAATTTCACATTCCTTATCTTGTAATAACCATATTACATCTTCCCCATAATTCATCCTTAAAACGAAACGCATTCTCTGTTAATGTACGTTCTTTAAATCCTACTTTTTCATAACATTTCTTTGCACTGGGATTCTCTGGAAAAACATTCAATTGCACAGCATCTGCTTTCGCTATTTCAAAGGCATATTTAACAGCCAGTTTTATCATTTCACATCCATACCCTTTATTCCTTATAGCATTGTCAACCACTACAAATTTGAGCATCCCTTCATTTGTATTCAAATTCACTGAAAAGCAGAAAAAACCAACCAACTGTCCATCATCCGTAGTTGCAACAAAGGGACTATCACCAAATCGTTCTTCCGCTTCTTGCAATAAATCATCAAAACCTTTTTTCTCCAGTGGATAAGGTATTAAATTCGCACACCATAGAGCATGTGAACGTTCCTCTGTTATCCATGGGGATATAGTATTAAAATCTTTATTTTGGTATGGTCTTATTCTCATTGTTATAATCCGCCTTTCTGCGAAAGGCACCAATGCGTCATGAAACGTTCGATTGCCTTTCACTATCTATTATAGTTTCCTTCTGATATTATTTACCTATAAGACTGACATACTACAGAACACGTGGAGGTGAGTGGCGGGGCTGTATAGCGGCGACCTCGTATTGTTATATATTGTCGGTCATCCGTTAAGGCATCAATGAGTGGCGCATTACAGCAGCCCGTAAACTTATCTCTTCCGAAGTCGACTCGATCTCGCCGGATGACCAGTCACTGTCAGTCTTATAACTATAAATTTCAGGAGGTTTCTTTATTGTCATTTAAAATTTAACTGCTGTGGACTTGATGTCCACAAAACATGGATCTACGCCTGTATCGGTATCACTGACTCCAACAATCGTACTGAATATAAGCAGGCTCGCTTTTCTTCCTTTACTAAAGGATTGAATGAGCTGTGTGATTGGCTTACCAAATATAACTGTGCAGATGTTTGTATGGAATCAACCGGAAAATACTGGATCCCTGTTTTTAACATTTTAGAGCAACACAATCTATGGGTTACTCTTTCTCATCCCAAATACACAAAACCAATGAAAGGGAACAAGACCGACCGCAAGGATGCGAAATGGATTTGTGACCTTTACATGTGTGGAATGGTAAAACCTTCTTTCATTCCACCTGCTGACATCAGAGAACTTAGAGATCTTGTAAGATACCGATATAAACTCACCTGTATGATTACTGGTGAGAAGAATCGTGCTCAGATTTCAAAAGAACAAGCTGTTAAACTTAGACAGTGTCTTGATCACATCGATGAACTGAACAAGCACATTTCAGAAGTAGAACAGGAAATCCTTCGTCTCAGTGATAAATATGAGGCTGCTTTAAACTTAATAAGGACTGTTCCCGGATTCGATAAAAATCCGATGACTGCTGTTCAAGTGCTTTCAGAGATTGGTGGTGATATGTCTGTCTTCCCCACAGCGAAACACCTCGTCTCATGGGCAGGATGCTGTCCTCGTAACGATCAAAGCAATCAAAAAATCAAATCCACTCGGATTTCCCGTGCTGGTTCTTATTTTAAACCAGTTTTGGTGCAAGTTGCAAATGCTTTAATAAAATCTAAGAAGCATCCTAAATTTATTACACGTTATAAGCGCATTAAAGTTCGCCGTGGTCACAAGAAAGCCATCATTGCCATCTGTCGTATGAGATCCTGACCGCTATCTGGCATATACTCACAGATTTAAAACCGTATACACCTGAAGGTTTTCTTGAATCTCGTCCCGTGAAAGAAGAAAAGACTCTTACCACTTCACAGGCACTTAATCTCCTTAAGTTACGAGGATATGTCATAAAAGATGATCCTCTTCCAACCTCCTGATTAGGTGTTGCGTTAATATTTAATTTTTAAAACCAGCTAGTTAGGTGGTTTGTTTGCTATGCTCTTCTTTTTTGAGGTGTCCTCTACTTTCTTGTTTCAAACTTTACCTCGTAAACTTCAAATTCGTCTCTCGGTTAAACACACCAGCTTACTGAAATTTGTTACTGAGTCTTTTGGAAATGCTTATATGCTAATACACCAATAGGAAGAAAATATACACACCAACATAATAGTGCAATAGTACCTCCGTTTCCAGTTTCTCCGCTTTCCATGCTTGTGAATACACCTGTCATCGGCATAATAAAACATCCAATAAAAAAAACGCCATGTAGTATCATCAAATATTTCAGCCACTTGTCCGCTTTCGAACTTGGATTGATAGAAAGACCAATAAATAATGTGGAAAGTGCCATCATTCCGTAACCAAGCAAATCATAATTGAATAACAGACCACCACGTTGAAAATCTAATATTCGAACGGCTTGCTCATTCAGACCGCCCAATTGAACGCTCGTTGTCTGGGCATAATATACTAATAGAACCATCACCGCATAGATAACGGCAATAACAACACCGACACTGGCAGAAACTTTCCGTTCTTCGCAGCATTCATATTGAAACCCTACTGCCATCATAATGTATCCCAGAGGTAAAAACATACACACGAGATATGAGACAAATGGTAAATCAGCAATCAGACATATAGCAAAAAGAAATACAGTAATTGTTACGACTACTGCTCCAATTTTGGAAATTATTTTGTTCATAATCTTTCCTCCACAACTTGCGATTTTCTTGATTCTACAAACTTGAAGTTGTTATATTGGTGTTGTTATTTCAATATGATTACCTTCTGAGTCAACAAATTCGGCAACCCAATTCCTACCTATTTTAGTTAACGGAAAACAAATTTCCTTTTCTTGAATTTTAGAAATAAGCATATCATAGCTTTCTACGCTGATACTCGGCAAACAATTACTTCCAAAAGTATGACTTTCATTAACAATGGTGTATGCAAATAAACCAAACCGGAACCCATTTATATCAAATATGCTGTATAATTTATCACGTTCGGTAACCGGCTGTTCGAAAAAATCTTCATAGAACTTTATCGCTCTATTCATATCTTCTACACATATATATAGTGAGCAAATATTGCACTTCATCATTATTCCTCCAAATTCAAATAAACGCGTGCTTTTATAGCTCGCCTCTCAAACGTGCTTCTATATCAGATGCCGTGTATAACACATCCGTTACAATTACCCTTTCGTCACGGATTGCATAAAACACTGAATAATTATCGACGAGCATTCTACGCAACTCCATTCTCTTTTCCGGCTCAGAATCCATAATCCTAAATCGTTCTGGGAAAGTATCTAATGTAAGTATTTCATCAGCAATGCGATTATATTGCCCCATTGCATTATCCGGAGCAAGCAAATCTATAGCAATATAATTGTATATATCTTCCATATCCTGCAAAGCTTCTTTTGTAATCTCTACCTTATATTGCTTCATTAATGCCTCTCTCTAAATGCCACAAACGCACTAGCTGCATCCTCAACATTTCCTTTCTCTATATCGGCATATCCTTTTTCTAACTTTTGATGAATCTGTGTAACAGACATCATATCTGCATTCACTGAATTAGCTGCTTTTGGTAATACAATAGAAAAGGGAATTCCTCCTACTAATGATATTTGTTTTAAATACATATCTATAGCAGTAGCCATTGGTATCCCTAATTGTGCCAATACACTTTCTGCATTTTCTTTTACATCTGGATTTACTCTTATATTTAATGTTGCTGTTTTTCCCATAGAATACACCTCCATCTTTCTTTTATTGTAACGTCTTTTGCGTTACAAGTCAATCTATGAAATATATTTTCGATGCGATAGCTTCACATTGTTTTGATTAACCATTGCATATCTGAGCGTTGTATCTATTTGCTCATGTCCCAGAATTTTCTGTACCTGTTCAATCGGCATACCTTTCTCAATTGCTCTGGTGGCCATAGTCCTTCTGAACTTATGTGGGTGTACCTTTTCTACACCTAACTTCTTCCCCATTTCTCGTAATCGTAACTCCACACCGCTTTCAGTAAGTCTACTGTGTGGTTTGTTTAACGACACAAATAACGCTATATTATTATCTGTCCTTGATTCAATATAATTCAACAAATGAATTTTGGTCTTAGCATCAAAATATGCTTTCCTCTCTTTGTCTCCTTTGCCATAAACCACGCATTCCCACTCAGAGAAATCTATATCATCAATGTTCAGCCTTACCAATTCGCCTACTCTAATTCCTGTTGAAAGCAGAAAATCAATCATTGCCCTATCACGCAGATTATTACAATTATCTCTAAGAATTATTTATCGTTTGATACTCTACAAGATATTTTCGTAGCATCTCGGTCGTTATCTTAATGACCGGAATATTTATTGTATCCAACATCTTTTCAATATAACACCTATAATAGCGTATTGTTTTGTCAGAACACCCTTCTAAATACTTTGCAGTTAAAAACATATCTAGAAAGTCCATATTCGTTGTCTGCAAATAATCAGATACAGTATTTTCAGATAACCGTTTTACCAACACCTCTTGTAGTTTCTTCATCTGCGATGCATAGACTTCCATCTTTAGCCATTCGAGAAAATGTCTGCGCATCATTTGGCTCTAATGATCGTATATATAAATTGCCTGTTTCTAATAACATCACTTGTTCTCCCTATCTCAGTTAATTCGTATTTGCCAAATCCATAAATTCAAATTGTTTATTCAGAAAAATCTCCTATTTTACCAAGCAACTTTCCAATACTATGATACATTCCCGAATAAATCACTGGTTCAAGTTTTGTAAGATTCACATCAAAAGTGTCCATACATTCAAGTTGTTCATCTATTTGAATATTCCTTATTCTACAAAAGAAAGTTGTAGACTCTCCTAGTTCAACAGATTTAACTACCTCACATTCATATATCCATCTACTTGCATCTAAAATAGGAACATCAATAACATCACCTCTGCTGACGTCATAAGAAATTCCATCTTTTATCCCGTCGTTTGCATGATGTGTACCGAAATAGTCCATAAGTCCAAGTATATCTGTACTGACAAGGTTAACACTCAAAACCCCCGTTCTAATTACATTTTGTTTAGTTCTTTTAGTCCCAAACATACTGATAACTAATAAATAATCGTTTTCCTTCTCATTTGTAACGCTAACCCATGTAATCGGAGCAAAATTATATGTTCCATCTTCATTGTTTGTACCAACGATAAAAGCTGGTTGAACACACATTGAAAAGTGAGTTCCTACTGATTTTCGCTTCACATCCTTCATCTATCGCACCTCGCCAACTTCAAATCTTCTGTTGCTTTCAATCTCTCTACAAGACTGAAATTTTTGTTTCATTGTTGACCTTGCCATTCGTTCTTTAAGTCTATCAGTTGTCAATGCAGTTATCATATAATCTTACCTCCAACTTCAAATTCGTCTCTCAGATAAAAGCACCAGCTTACTGAAAGTTTACTTTCCCTATTTCTATTATTTAGTAAAATTCAATAATTCTTGAACCTTTTCTCGATATTCTTGGTTGTAATCTAACCACATTTCTGTATGTTCACTATCAGTTACCGTCCAAATCATTTTAATTTCTTCATTTTGTATTGAATCATATATTTCTTGTCCCATAAACTGTGGGGTTAATGTATCTGCTTCACTGTTTATTACCAAAACCGGAATTTCAATATCTGCAATTTTGTCACATACATTTGCATCATCATAACTAAATCCCAATTCCATTTTGTTGATAATGTTGCCACAGAATGTCATGTAAGATATAGGCAATCCAATATCCATCTTTCTCATTTCTTCTTCTACCATCCATTTCATATCACTAACCGGACAATCTAGAATCAGAAAATCCACTTTGTTTTCAACATCCTTATCTCCCATTGCTAATCCTGCAGTTGCTCCACCAAACGATGTACCCCATATTCCTATCACTTGCTCCGGTGCATGGCTATAGACATAATCAATGTAATCAATCAAATCATATTTTTCCCAGTATCCAAATGTAGTATATTGAGCTGTATTTTCGTTGCTACTTCTCTGGTCATAAGTCAATACATTATATCCTTTCTGCAAAAACATTTCTGCTAAAGGATAATTGGTATAACGATTTCCACCAAGACCATGCACTAAAATAACTGTTGGATTATTCTTATCTCCTTCTTCACCAAGAGCATATATGTAATCTGCCGGTATCATATGTTCATCAAAAGTTGAAGTGATTTCAACTTTTTCTATAGTATATGTACTGCAGAAAACATCATAATCCATATTATATCTTTCCCAAAAACTATCTTTCACTTTTGAAGTATCTTCACAAGTAACCAATTGAGTAGACCCCATGAAAACTTGCGTCCCTATAAAATAGGACATTCCCACAAACAAAAGTAAAATAACTATAACTATTATCAACAATATTTTTGTCCATTTCTTCATCGTTTTCTCCTAAAAATTCTAGTTTATTAAGTTCACTCCAGTCCCCATTTTCTTGCCCTACGTACAAGAAGTATCCCTCTCTCAAAGAGCTCGGTCAATCCCATTTTATAATCCTTCCATATCCAGATCCACTATTAACTTTTCTATTTTCCGCTCTTTTAAAAGATAGCACATGTAGATAGGAAGATACACCACGGCTCCTTCCTGTTCTACATTTGCAACGGAAAGAACATATGCTTTCTCGATATGATAATCGGGAATGTTCATAAAATTATCCAGCGCCTTATGCGCTTTGTAAGTTTTTCCGGATTTCACCTCAATGGGAACAACTTTTCCACCCATTTCAATCACAACATCCAGCTCTCCTATATTTTTCTTTTTACAAAAATAAGGTTCCAAACCATTGGCCACTAATTGCTGTGCCACAGCATTTTCAAAATGAGCGCCGTTATTTACTTCACTGTTCTTATTGATCAACTCTATTTTAGTTTCTGCCGGATATGCGCAGGTAAGTAACCCGGTGTCATTCGAAAAGAGCCGGAATACATTACTGGTCTTACTTGCTTTGAGCGGAATAACCAGAGCCTCTACGTTATACACAGGCAAAGCAACTCCGGCGTCTTTCAGCCACAAAAAGCTGTTTTCATATCTGTCAAACTTCAGCTCTTTATCCAGCATTGTAAAAACAAATTTTTTATTCTGTTTGTTTAATTCTGCCGGAATAATATCGTAAATGGATATCAGTTTCAATTTCTTGTCTTCACTCTCATATTGAGAAAAGTCTTCTTTGTACAACATAACGATATCCCGTTGTACTTTATCAACCTCCCGGATATCTTTTGTAACAATATAGGTTTTTACCGCATCCGGCATTCCGCCTACAATGAGATAGATAAAAAACAATGCCAATAGCTTCTGATGTATAAATTCATCCACGGGCTGACGTGTTTCAAATTTTTCTTTCAACATTTCCAAAGTCATTTTTGATACATTATTTGCCATCATGAATTCTTCAAAATCCATAGGATACATCCTCAGAACAGTTAAATATCCCACCGGAACCGACGCTATCCCCCTGAGTTCTACCCCTAATAAAGATCCACTCATTACATATTTAAAACTCCCTTCTTCTACAAGGAATTTTATCTTTGTCACTATTTCCGGGCAATTCTGTATCTCATCAAAAAAAACGATCGTTTCCTGCGGCTTGCACTCTTCCGGCATAATCATTTTCAATTTCACCAGAAACTCATCCGCACTCATTTTTACATTGAGGTAATCAACTAAATCCGGCTGATCAATAAAATTAACTTCAAACTTTGTATATCCGCTTTTGGCAATTTCCTCTCTTATAAGCCAGGTCTTTCCAATCTGTCTGGCTCCTGTCACCAATAATGCCTTGTCCGAGCATTTCAGCCATTCCTCTATTATAATGGAGTCTTTTCTATACATGATCTGCCTCCCTCCTTCTTAACAATATCTCTTTTGCCCCGTTTTTTCAATATATTTTATAATATTTTGCCCCGTTTTCGTAGTTTCTATATGTAAATTTTGCCCCGTTTTATTTAATCAAATTGAGTCCGGTTTCACCAATCAAAGGCAATTAACAAGCGCGCAAATGATGTTTTTAGTAATGTATGCAACACATACAAAAAAGAGTGCCGAAACAGGCACTCTTACCATGCGGATGACAGGACTTGAACCTGCACGTCGGGGACACCAGAACCTAAATCTGGCGCGTCTGCCAATTCCGCCACATCCGCTTACGTCGGGTTTTCCCTATCGAAAAACCCGCTCAAGTATCATATCATCTCCGCCTGACACTGTCAATCCCCGATGCGCCCGGCAAAGATGGCCACTTCTCTGTCCTCTATTTTATATTTTCTGAATGATCTTCCGGTTCGTCTGGATCAGGAAAATTGCGGAAACCGTGACGGAAACCATCTCCGCGATTGGAAAAGCCCACCACACCTTCGTCACATCGCCGGTCTGCGCCAGCAGATAGGCTGCCGGAAGCAGCACGATAAGCTGTCTGGTCAGCGACACGATCATGCTGTAGACCGCGTTTCCAAGCGCCTGAAACACCGAACCGCAGACAATGCCGAACGCCGCCAGCACGAAGTGGATGCTGATGATCCGCAGCGCCGGGATCCCGATCTGAAGCATCTGCTCCGAAGCGTCAAACAACCCCAGGAGCTGCCCGGGAATCAGCTGGAATACCACTACGCCAAACGCCATGATCCCCACCGCATATCCGATGCTCAGCTTGATCGCCTTGATCAGCCTCTCCCTCTTTCCTGCGCCGTAATTGTACGCAATGATCGGCACCAGTCCATTGTTCAGTCCAAACACCGGCATAAAGACAAAGCTCTGCAGCTTGAAGTAAACGCCGAACACCGCCGCTGCCGTCGAGGTGAAGCCAAGCAGGATCCGGTTCATTCCATAGGTCATGACCGATCCGATCGCCTGCATGATGATCGAGGGCACGCCCACCGCGTAGATGTGTCCGATCGTTCTTCCATCCGGCCGGAATCCTTTTGCCTGCAGATGGATTTCTTCGTTCTTCTTCAGGTTGATGATCGCCGCCAAGATCCCCGCGATAACCTGTCCGATCACAGTGGCAACCGCCGCGCCAGCCACGCCCATCTTCGGCATTCCGAAATAGCCGAAGATCAGGATCGGATCCAGAATGATATTGATGATCGCCCCCGTTCCCTGTGTGATCATGGTAAAGACCGTCTTTCCGGTGGACTGCAGAAGTCTCTCAAAGATAAACTGCGCGTACATTCCCATCGAGAAGCAGCACACAACCGACAGATACTGCTTTCCGTACTCCAGGATAGCCGCATCCGTCGTCTGGGTGCGGTAGAAAAAGTCCACGCCGAAAAGGCCGACCAGCAGAAATACCACGTAGTTGACCAGCGCAAGAAAAATACCGTTCTCCGCGATCTTGTTGACACGGCCATAGTCTTTTTCCCCAAGTGCCTTGGACAAAAGGGCGTTGACACCCACGCCGGTTCCGACGCCCAGCGCGATCATCAGCGTCTGCACCGGAAAGGCAAGCGAAACTGCCGTCAGCGCATTTTCATCGATCCGCGCTACGAAAACACTGTCTACAATATTATAAAGCGCCTGCACCAGCATGGAGATCATCATCGGCAGGGACATATTAATGAGCAGCTCGTCTACCGGCATGACTCCCATCTTATTCTCTTTCATCGGCTCCTGTGTATTTACACTCTGCTTTGTACTCATATCCACTCCCATTTCTGCGCACGTTCTTTGTGTATGTCTGGTTTGTGTCAGGTGCACGCTGACGCAAAATGATTCTGCTCCTTAACATAACAAAAAGGGAAACCTATGTTTCCGATTTCCCATTCTTGGTTTCTGCTATGCGATTAAAGTGAAGCACGGGGGATTCGAACCCCCGACAACCTGATTAAAAGTCAGGTGCTCTACCGACTGAGCTAGTGCTCCATAACTGGGCTAGCTGGATTTGAACCAGCGAATGCAGGAGTCAAAGTCCTGTGCCTTACCCCTTGGCGATAGCCCACTATTGGTAACACCAGGCTGTGCTCCTTGCACGTTGCCGTGTGAAGGTGGATAGAGGGACTCGAACCCTCGGCCTCCAGAGCCACAATCTGGCGCGCTAGCCAACTGCGCCATACCCACCATATCTTCGTGTCATCAGAGAATATCTCTAATGACACAAAAAACGTGCTCGAAGGGATTCGAACCCCCGACCCACGGCTTAGAAGGCCGTTGCTCTATCCAGCTGAGCTACGAACACGTATGCAGAATTCTCTGCTGAGTGAAAACTCACTCGAAGCGGGTGATGGGAATCGAACCCACGTATCCAGCTTGGAAGGCTGGTGTTCTAC
>OIZL01000418.1_pt1 | contig 32377 bp, 56 predicted proteins | sample 1588541 | NCBI WGS metagenome assembly OIZL01 (sample SAMN03283285) | human gut metagenome | biome: human-associated habitat; material: feces | host: Homo sapiens | place: Peru | collected 2012 | reverse complement strand
ATGTCGCTCCACCAGAGGTACTGGCACAGGCCAGAGCCAAGACCATGTTAATGAACGCAAGGACTAGACAGGCAAAGCTATGGAAAACATTAGCTGACGAATCCACAGGAACCTACAGGGAGATTTGCAAAGTGTATGCTGCCAATATCCTAGCAGGGAAAGAAGTATTGCCACTACCCAAGCCACCCCAAAAGACAATGACTGCAACGGAGCTGGGAGAGGCAACTGGGCTGACTGCAATGAATGTAGGCCTGCTGGCTAATAAGTACAATCTAAAAACTGCCGCCTTTGGCCAGTGGGTGTACGATACATTGAAAAATGGCAGGCAGGTAGAATCGTTCAGATACTATGAGTCTGCCATACCGGTAATCAAGGAAATAGCAGAGGCAGAGAGAAAGAATAAAAAGCTGGTAATTAAGACGCCCCTAGCGGAGCTTTTAGGGGATATTATCATATTCACTAAATGATTGTATGGCCTACAGTCTTTACCCCGCTTGTAGGGGCTGTAGGCCTAAATCAGGGCAAAGAAAAACAACCTGCTCTCGGATACTCGAACTAAAGAAGAACAGGTTGCTTTTCTCTCACGTAGCCCTAATGGGAATAGACTTTTGAAGAAACGTACCGAAAAAAATTTAAGGGATAATTCTCTTTTATTATAGCAAAACTAGCAATTAATTTCAAGAGTTTTATTTGCTGATATTGCTAAAGTTGAACAATTAATGTCCAAACATTTTCTTGGACATTAATTCAAACTGCTGGAGAATAGGCTTCCATGACTCCATGTGGGAATCTATCAGGCCTTTCATGAATTGGTTTACGGATACATTGTTAATCTTTGCCAGCTGCTTTATGGCTTCGATTTGTTCCTCCGGGACAATAAGGTGAAGATGTTTTAACTCTACATCTGGGTTGTCAGGTTTCCTGCCTCTTTTCTTTGGCTCCTCCAGCTTAGGTTTTGTGATTATATCCTTGGCAGCCTCTTTGTACACATCAAAAGGGCTAGCAACTTTACTAAAATCTTTCGCCATTATTCTTCCTCCGTTTCAGGCTCTTGATAGTTGAAGATTTCTTGTATCAAACTCAGGTAGTCTTTAGCAGCATTGCTGTTTTTATCGTAAGAGAAAATATCCTTAACACTGGCTTGGGCTTCCTTAATGGCTACATTTTCTCTAATACCTGTTTCAAAAACTTTTGTTTTCATTTTCGTGGCAGCACTCTTAAAGAGTTTGTTCATATCCTGTGCAATGCGGGTGCGCTCATTATAGCGCGTCATTATTATGCCCGCTATCCTCAGTCTGGAGTTACAGTATTCCTTGACTGACTCTACTGTAGCATACAGCTGACTCACACCTTGCAGACTTAGAATATCAGCCTGAGCAGGAATGATTACCCTGTCGGCTGCTGTCAGCGCATTTGCTGTCAGAGTCCCCAAGGCAGGTGGGGTGTCTATTATGATGAAGTCATACTCCTTGGCTTTACTGCTACCTTTAATGGCCTCCTGTAGCTTATACGACCTGCTTATAGGGTCTGTCAGTCTGCCATCAATGGAAGCAAGAAACATGGAGGCAGGAACAATGTCATACTTCTCCAACTGCTGGATTCCCTCAAACAGCCTAGCCTCACCAACAAGGCACTCCAATATGGTAACGACATCAGCATTTTGAGTGTCAGTTACAGCGCCACATACTTGTGAGAGATTGCTCTGGGGGTCTAGGTCTAAAAGAAGAACTCTCTTTCCGTAATAGTCCCAAAGCCCAGCGGCAAGATTTTGAGCTGTGGTGGATTTTCCTACTCCTCCCTTTTGGTTAGCAATGGCGAAAACCTGCATGATAATACCCCTTTCAAAAAATTTTTTAAAAATTTCTCCAAAACATTTATACAGAAAATACTTTCCAAACTGAACATAACTAGCATAACTAGCAGCTTGGGAATGTTGGTATTTATGAATATTCTATACTATTATTACATGAATAGCAACAAAAAACTCATGCTAGTTATGAATTAATTGTTCAATAATAGCATGAGTAGCAATAATAGCAATAGTAGCAGTTTTTGTTATTTCTGTTTCTTGAATAAGTTGCTGTGTTGACAAGTTTCCAGAGATATAGTATTATGTGTATAAAAGTTCTTTGAAAATAAAAAAAGAGCAGGTCTTGTGTGAGATTGACAGTCTCACACAAGCCTTAGAGTACGATTGCGACATAATCATACACCAAGTTTTCCTGCATATCTTTATGTAGGAATTATAACATAAAAGGTCAGCGTTGGTCAATCGTACCAGCGCTTTTTTAGTGGAACAATTTAAATAAATTTCAAATAAGATATAAACCAAAAAGATTAATAAGTAAGCATTTTGGTTGTTTGGCGGCGGTTCAGATTATTGTTAGTTTTCTTGACCGTTTGCGACAAGTGGAGAGCGACCACTATAAAAAGGCAGTCTAATCCAGCTCATGCAGAGAATGGATTCGTCTTAACGCGATTGTCTTATGTTTGTGTTGCGTTACGGCGTCAGCAGGTAAAGAGTTCCAAGCCTGTGTTAAGCCTAAGTCTTGGTATCAGGATAAGCTGTTAGCAATAGCAGCGTGGCAAAAGGGAACGGGGGTATCGTCAGGGCCAGCACCATACTAACCAAGGCTGGGGAGGTACATCAGATAAGCGAAAGCCAAGCAGTCAGACGCTCGATAACGACTGTAGAACGATGTATGATAAGTCACAAACAGAAACACGGATACTCAAACGACGGGGCATTTTATATACTCTAGTTCCATGTTTAGGCAGACTTTCTTACGCTTGTCGTAGGAGTAGTCTGTCCAAAAGCCGTTGCTCTCACTCCGAAGCATTTTATAATCTCTACAGTTCCGAAGTCAACTCTTTTCGTAAAAGGTTCTACCGATTCGCCTCATTCTGGAGAATGAGTATACTATACACTGAGTATACTATATATAGTGTTTAGTGGAGCATAGTATACTATATGTAGTAGTTCACTAGTATACTATAGGTAACAGTTAGTTTGATATAGGTAACTGAGAACGATACGCATTATCATTGTTGTACTGTTGTCAAACATTTGATATAATATATATATGCGCACATAGATGAATAAGACTAGCCGTATTTGAAGCCTAACACGCTCCCCAGATACGGCATGTCTTGTTTGTATATGTGCTTTTTTATTATCTTTTTTGGAGGTGGCACATGGAGAATGAGGACGTCAAGGCTGAAATTCAAGAGATAAAAGAACAACTGATTCAGATTAGGACGATGCTTGAAATTTTAAACAAGCAGTTCGGTGAGAATCAGCCAAGGCTGGCGTATCTTGAACGTGAAACCGAGAGGCAGAAGGATAGTTTGAAGCAGGCCCACCATAGGATAGATGAGGTGAATACCAGAACTTATTGGCTTATCGGTGCCTGCATTACGCTGTTGGGTATTTTTGTTAGTGCATTTGTGAGGTGATTGCTTATGGAGAAATTGAAACAGCTGTTTATGGCTATTCAGACAAAACAGATTGGGGTACTTGTAACAGTTATGATGGTATTCCTGGCACTGGTAATGTTTAGCTGGCTTATTGGCTTCTGGGCCAATGGACTGTGTGGAGCGAAGTTTGATTTGGGTAGCTGTTGGCAGGGGATTTCCGCAGTAGTAGCAGGCATGACAGGTGTAGCTGCCTTGGCTGGCACAAAGTATGCTCGCTACTATCTTGACAGTAAGTATAATTCCGGCGACGGGGAACGTCCAGAGTGATTATTAGGAGGTAATATTATGCAAAAGTATATTGGTGTAGAAAGAGTTGAAGCAAGACCTATGACACGCGGCGATTATAATGTCTATCGTGGCTGGCAGATTCCGGCAGATGAAAATCCTGCCGATGAAGGGTATCTCGTAAAGCGTGGCGATGTTCATGAAAACTGGATTCCAAAAGAGATTTTCGAAAAAACTTATGCTGCAGAAGACAAAGCTCCACTGCTGGCCACAGTGTTTGATATGAAGAGTCCAGATTACAAGAAGCGTTTTGAAGCTGAGTACCGGCAGCTGAGAATTCGATATGAAGGCTTAAAGAGAATGTGTGAGCGATGGGATGCAGGGGAGCTGGATTTCACGCCTACATGTCCGAGAGCCACTTACGATAAGCAGATGGCAGCTATGGTTGACTATTTGAGTGTTTTGGAAGTGCGGGCACATTACGAAGATATTGATTTGCAGGAGTGATTGATATGCAGAGAGCAAAGATTATTGAAACTGATTTGAACTTTAGAGAGCTTGATAACCGCAGGGTAACTGATATGATTGTCATTCACCACACGGGCAACCCGACTGATGATGATTTGTCTGCTGCTGAAATCCATGAGAGCCACAGGGCACAGGGGTGGGCTGGTATCGGCTATCACTATGTTGTACGGAAAGATGGCAGTATTGAGAGGGGCCGTCCACATTGGACGATTGGTGCTCATGCTGTTGGCGAAAATTCTCATACTATTGGTATCCATGTGAGTGGTAACTTTGAAGTTGGTCAGCCAACTGACAAGCAGATTGAGGCATTGGCTATGCTGCTGGGGACTATCTGTTATGAGTATCAGTTACCTATTGATAGTGACCATGTAGTCGGGCATCGTGATTTAATGGCCACTGCCTGCCCTGGTGAAAATCTGTACAACATTTTGCAGACCGTCCGTGGCAAGGCTATTTGGTATCAGCAGAATTAAGGAGAGCACAATGCAGAAAATAAAGGATTGGATTTTAAATAATAAATATAAAACAGCCCAGATTATTACCGCTGTAATCCTGATTGTTCTGCTTGTATTTTTTGTGGTTAAGGCTTGGGAGGCGCACACAACCAAGCCTGTGACTACAATACCACAGCAGCAGGCAGAAACACCGGCAGGAGTTGAAAAGGCTGCCAGCAATGCTCACATCAAGCTGGACAGCGGGCAGACAAATCAGGTATCTGAAAATATACGAGAAATCAGGGTAACTGAAAAAGAGCCAATATATATCATTCAGACTACAGGTGATAAAGCACAGGAAGCTTCTGAAGAAGCCAGCAAGCAGGAGAAAGCAGACTTCTCTATAGTCACTGATAAAGACCACCCAGACGAGGCCGTAGAGCTTGACAAGTTGGATAAGAACACGACTGTTAATCTGAATCAGTATAATGTTCAGGCATACAAGAAGCACATCAACACCATAGAGTACTACCCTGCTGAGAAAACAGTTGGCTATACTCACCAGTGGAAAATCAGCAAAAGCGGAAAATATATGGGTGTTGGCGTTGATTATGATACAGACGACCAGCGTATAATGGCGAAAGTGACATATTCTTGGTGAGCTGATTTGCCTAGAAGTGTAACGATATAGACAAATTGTTCGATAAAATATTGTCAAAAGGAACATAAAATCTAAACAAATTTCCTGAATATATATTTGTTGCTATTGTTGGTATTATTGATTATTAGAAACATTAATAGCAATACTATCATAATTATCAGAATGATATAATATAATTTATCAATCATTTATATCGTGATTAGCAGTGTTAGCATGATTATCATGATTACCAATACTACCAAGAATAGCATAAAACATGATAATAAAATTAAGAACATAATTATCAAGACTAGCATGATTAGTAAGTTTAGCATAATTACCAAAGAACAGAGGTGATATTTTATGAGTTTTACAAAAGATACACTTGGCACAGTTGAATCTGTCGGCGGTGTAAGTCTGTTTGAATCCCTACGCTCTAACCAAAATGCCAGTGGAAGCTACAGTGGATTAATGTCTGCTGGTGACAAAGCTAAGCTGGATGGCATTGAGGAGGGAGCAAATAAGTATATTCACCCTAACAGCGGTGTAGTCCCGGGCAGGTATTTATTCGTCGTGGTAGATGAGCAAGGACATGTGACGGACGCCACGGCAGCCCCGAACGGAACCCTTGCAGAACATGAAATAACTGACGTATTCATCAGAGATGGCACTATACATATAGCGGAGAACAGCATTTCGCCATTGACAGCAGAAAGCAATTTGGAGGCAACTAAAATCGTAGGAGTCCTTTCAAGCAGTCAGTTGCCGAATGTACTTGCAGAATATGGTATTGAAGATGTATCGCTGATTGATGGTACTGTAAGAATCGGCGATAACTCTATAACACCCTTAACTGCTGATAGTCCTTTGTCTGCTAAAAAAGTAGTAGGAGTGCTGGGATTGGAAAACATTCCAAGAGGTGCTGAAAGAACGATTGTCGTTGCTGATGATAATGCCAGATTTACGCTTACAGCTGACGACGTGCAAAAAGGCGATGTGGTTAAGGTAAATAGCACCTCAAAGATGTATATTGTGCTTGATACTTCTAAGCTGGACAGTGAAGAAGGATATATGGAATACAGCAATGGTTTTGTACTTACACCAGCAACTGCAAGTAAATTAGGCGGTGTTATTGTCCCAGGGAATGCAGGTATTAACCTTACTGATGAGGGCGCAATATCTATTAAGATGGGGAACGGCTTAGAGGTTTCTCCAGAGGGCGCGATTACAATCAAGACTGGTACGGGGCTAGAGGTTTCTCCAGATGGTACAATAGACATCAACCAAGCAGAAGTAAAGGGAGATGATGTATGGACCACAAACAAGTATGGTAATTTTGTGGTTCTTGCAAAACCAACCGTAAATAGAGATTTTTATATAAATGCGCATGGCAATTTATCAATAAAGAATAAGGAGGCGACAGCTAATGGCTGATGAAATTGTAAGGGGCTGGGACCCATCTATTGATGGCAAAGGAACGTTAGGACATGCGGATTTTAGATGGGGTGAAGTAAATGCGGTAAAATACAATGCTGCTACAGTAGTAACAGATAACATTGAAGCAAAGACTATTTCTGGCGAAATTGCGCCAAAGCTAGTATCTAAAATCGTTCATTCCGATGATTCTATCACAATAACCCAGGCGGATGGCAGCCAGTCTACAGTACCGCTGACCGGCGAAACTACGCTGGGCTGGTGCAGAAAGCGTCGTATTGAAAAGTCTGGCAACACAGTAAAACTGTACTGGGAGGATCCGAAAGACGGTTACGCGCAGTGGGCCAAGACTGTAATTGTAAAAAAGCAGGGGGCTTATCCAGAGTCTCCGAGTGATGGTATTACTGTAGTTACGACTACCGAGCGTGACAAGTATAAAACAAATCCGTACACCGACACACAGGCTGACGCGGATAAGTGGTACTATCGCGCTTTTCCGGTATCTGCCGGCGGTAACACCAGCTATCACCGACTCAACAAATTTGGCTTCTGGCACTATGCTATCTGGATTGACCGGGAGGACGGCGTAGAAGCTACCTGCGTTCACAATATAGACGGATATGACAATCAGGATTACCGACCTATTAAGATGATTTTCGATACAGATGTTGAGAAAAACGTCCTTGACTGGGGCGATTGGGAAAATGCTCAGTTTATGCCGAAGCCTTGTATGTTACGCAACAACGGCACTGTAGACTACTATCTCAACCCTAATAATTACAATCAGAAAGCTGATGGTTCTCCGACTACAGATATTTCTGATGTGAATTACGACGGTAATGCGATGACGGAATGGAGTCCAGTCTTTACTAAGAATGAGACTATTGGCACCAAGCATTATATCTACTACTGCTCCGAGAAGCTGGATGATAGCTATGAGTGCTACTCTGCAAAGAAAGACGATGGCACATATGGCGAACACTGGTATATGCCTATTTACGAGGGCAGGGTAGTAAACAATGTTATGAGGTCTTTGTCTACCGGCACTGATGGCACTGGCACAGGAGCAGCACTGCCGACTGCTAGTACCACGATGGACCAAGAAATGACATATGCTAAAGCTAATGGCACGGGCTGGAATATCACCAACTGGGCTGACGAGAGTCTTGTGGCGATGTTGGGCGTTTTGGTGATGGGCAGGCTGAATTGTGCTATGGCCATAGGCTACAATTGTGGCTCCAGCTCTAGCGGATTAACTCACAGAGTCGGTACTGGCAACAAAAAGGGTATGTTCTTTGGACATTACACTATATCTGCATATGCCACCAAATTCTTCGGCATGGAAAACTGGTGGGGCCACAGATGGCGCCGGTGTGTAGGATTAATCACAAAAGACTATAAAGTCTTTGTAAAAATGACAAAGAGTACCATCGACGGTTCTGCAGTGCAGAATTACAACAGTACAGCAGATGGTTATATCAATACTGGTATAACAGTGCCATCCGGTATGAGTGGCAGCTACTTTGTTGATGTAGCTAACAGCAAATACGGCTTCGGTATTCCTACTGCTCTTACTAAGTACAAGGGTGATACCGGCACTGCTGGCGGTTCTTCTTCTACGTATTACTGTGACGGTGGCTGGAGTGCTGGCGGTGTGTGTGCTCTGCTTTCCGGTGGCGCTGTGGACCGCGGGGTGGCTTCCGGCCTCTTCTGTTTCTTCGTGTACCACGCTCCGTCGGGTGCGGCTTGGTCCATTGGGGCCTCCTTGTCTTTTAAGAGCTTTTGACGAGAGGGCTCAAGGGAGAAACCTCTCCCTTGGATTAACTAAGGCAGCTAACTAATGAATAAAAGTAAAACTATATAAAAAACCATAGGGACTGTATGGGCGTGTGCTCTGATTTCCGGTGGCAATGTGGACAACGGGGTGGCTTCCGGCCTCTTCTGTTTCAACGTGAACAACGCTCCGTCGAATGCGAATTGGAACATTGGGGCCTCCAATCTTTATAAAATTAATGCCTGTACTCTTCCACACCGAAAGGGGAAAATTAAGCCGTCAAAAGCACGGATTAGTAGGGATACCGAATATCCGTGAGGCGATAAAGACAGATGAATACTGTAAATAACTTGTTTGATAAGATATGTACAAAAGAAAACATCCTTTTAGCTATCCACAAAGCTGCTAGAGGAAAGCGCAAGAAGCGTGTAGTACAGCAGGTACTAGCTAATGAAGAAATGGTAGCAGATAAATTGCTGGAGCAATTGCAAGGCGGCACATGGAGGCCTAATGCAATCCACAGTGTCAAGGTAATCAACGATGGCATACAGCAAAAGAAACGTGAAATAGTCTGCCCAGATTTTGTAAATGAGCAGATTGTACATCACGCGATATTAAATATCTGCGCACCGATTTTTCAAAGAAGATTTTACCGGTACTCATGCGCTAGCATACCTGGCCGTGGCGTTGAGTACGCTGTGAAGTATATCCGTAAAGCCAAGACTGATAGAAAGAACACGAAATATTTCGCCGTTCTGGATATACGGAAATTCTTCAACAGCATAAAGCCGTCAAAAGTCTTTCATGCAATACGGCGTACAATACGCGATAAGCGCGTGTTGGTGCTGTTTGCAAGGATACTAAGGGCTAACAAAATTGTCAGGCCAGACGGTAGCAGAATTAAGCGTGGTACTCCAATCGGGCTATATACAAGTCCCTGGTTTGCTAATATCCTACTGACAAGCTTAGACAATTTAATCAAAGCCAGCGGGGCCAAATACTACATCAGGTACAATGACGATATGTTAATCTTCCACGCCAACAAGCGCAAACTCAAAAAGATTTTGGAGCTTGCAGAGCAGCATATCAACTCTCTGGGGTTGATATTGAAAAGACCTTGGCAGATACAAATGCTATCTAAAGTGAAGATAGGCTTTATCGGAGCCACAATCTCACAAGAGAAAATTGTACTGAAAGATAAAGTATTTCTAAGAGCCAAGCGGACTGCTACTAGGATTGCTAAGAAAGATAAAATCACAACATACGATGCTCACAAGATGTTGTCGTATGGCGGTAGATTTAGTCATTTTGACACATATCATGCATTTCAAAAGTACATTAGCAAAGTAAACATGAAGCTCATGCGAGCGATTGTAAGTAAAGGAGACAAAAAGCATGTTCACAAAAAGTCAGAGCAAAACAAAACCACTGACGGTTGAGAATGTAGGCAACGGCCGTTACATTATCCGCCAGCACATTGAGGAGACCGACGATGGCAACGGGGGTACAATCTATACCTACGATGAAAACATCGTCACTAAGAGCGCCTTGGACGTCATGCAGTGCGTTGAGGGCGTTGAGTTGAAGCGGGAGGCTGTCATTATTGACGAGTATACCCAGCAGTTGATGGAGGAGGGAACGCTGTAATGAAAGCAGTAGTAGCAAGTTTCAAACGCCTATACGAAGCTGGAAAAGTAACTAAGGACGACATGAAGAAGCGCGTTGTTCGCGGTATCATCACAGAAGATGAGTACCGTATTATCACAGGTGAAGATTATGCAGCATGATTTTCAGAAGATTAAGCAGAAAACTGACTTGCAGTTGCAAGAAGAACTTAGCGCAAGAAGCAATGAAGAGCTGATTGAAATGAACATCCGGCTGTTGAGATTGCTTAGTCTATATGTAATAAGGAGTGATGGTTATGGACAGGCGGTATGATTTAAGGAAGCTGGGGACAGTTTTAGCTGTACTGACTAACAGGGTGACAAAGGATATGCGGTGTGTATTGGCGGTTGGCATTATGACTCTTGTGGTTAGCTTAATAACTATGGTGATGGTGCTATACATGGCAACGAATGAGTACCGTGTTGGCGCCTGCATAGTAGGCACTACGGCTATTACTAGCATATGCAAAACAGCTAAGGCAAAGGCAGGTGCACGCGTAGAGTATGCCAAGCATACAATAGATTGTGTGGTGTAAGCTATGTTGTGGCACAGAAAACTGGCTAAGAAATTTCTCAATGAGTCAACTCTCACGGACTTCTGGGACATTGTTAAGGAAGCCAAAATCACAACGCTAGATATGGAGATATTGGACGCCGTGTTCATTGATGGTAAAAGCATGGTGCAGGTTTCGATGGAGCAGGGGTATTCTGTGGAAAAAGTAAAAACCACATTGCAGCGTGGCTATGACAAGGTGTATCGTGCACTGGAAAAGCATAACAAGCTATAAGTATGTTTGGAAAAAGAGACTTCGTAAAATGGAGCCTCTTTTTTGTTGCAAAAAAAAGACCAGCTATAAAAGCTGGAAATAATCTATGTAGCCGTGGGTGGAACTGTAACATTATAGCTCGTACCATCTTCTTACCGCAGTACTCTATATGACTTTTTCGCCTATTAGTGTTTAGCAATGGTAGGCCGATGAATACAAATGCTATATCGTTAATATGATTTGCATTATTGGTTGACAGTGACAACACAATTCCAGTAATTCTCAGCTTGTCCCAACACAACGCTTGGTCGGTGTCAGCTATTATGGTTCCCGTAGTTAGGTATTGTGTAGTTATTGCACTTCTATAGTCCTGCTCTGGGATAATGTGCCTTGCGTGAAAGCTCATTAACATCAGAGGGAGGACTAAGAAAATGGTCAACCGTTTTCTCATGTGTGCTCCTTACTCGGCAGTAATGATGATAACATCGCCGACAAGCTCGACAATGTCCTCTGTGGTTTCAATGTTCTTACCCACGGGTTTATCCTCCACAATATATATTTCACCTGCTGCGTTGTCCTTTCATCAGCACAGATTGAATTGGGTGATGGCTATGTGGTTATTTGGAAACAGTATGCCCTAAACCTATACCGCCATTTCTAACGGCTTCTTCATAAGTTAGGGTAATGATGTCCCGAATCCTATCCTGTTGTTGCTTAGTGAGCTTGGCTATTTTCCCAGGCTCATTTATTGTGCCAGTCATTTCTATATGGCTGATTTTCTTTAGAAATGCTGGGTTGTCTTTAAAGAGGACTTCCAGCAGATTGTAAGATGGAGTGTCTTTATCTTCTTCAATGTTTTGAGCTGCCATTATGCTAAGAGGGTCAACCTGTAGAATCTCAGATAGTTTTTCTATCTTATCTCTACGCATATTGCAGCCTTCCCCAGATTCCCAGCGGGACACAGTTGCTTCTGTGACACCTGCATAATCAGCAACCTCTTTTTGAGTTAATCCCAAGTGCAGGCGGCGCTCTTTTATAAATTTAGCCATTTCCGAAAAATCCGTTGCCCCCATCAAAACAGCGGGTGTAGTGTGCAATGCTTCGGCAATTTTATATAGCTTTATTTGTTTTGGTACATATTTACCTTTTAAATATTCGCTTAATGTTGCTCTGCTTATGTCAGTAGCTCGTGACAAGTCTATTGCCCTCAGTCCTGCCCTATCCATATAGCGTTTTAGTCGTGCGGCAAATTCTTTATTATAAGTAGCACGGTCTTCCACAATAACACCACCTTTCATGTATACATATATTATACATAAAAATTATGGAAAAGTACAATAAAAATTCGGAAAACCATAATATCGAAAAAAAATAAAAAAAGTATTGCTTTGTTATCCAAACTGAGATATAATAAATGTTGTCGGGAAAAACTAACAAAATCGGTATACTTTTCCTAACAAACAAAAAGAAAGGAACTTGAATGTAAATGAAGTTTAATTACAACAAGCTGAGAGGAAGAATTAGAGAAATCCTAGGCAGTGAATTAAATTTTTGTAATGCAATGCCGTTGACTCGTTCCACAGTAAGCCTAAAGTTAAATGGCAAAGTGGAATTTACTCAAAGCGAAATTGCAGCTGCAATGGAAGTTCTTCAACTACCCAAGAGCGCAATAGGCGACTATTTTTTTAACCAAGAGTTCGGAAAAACAGACAATAATAGTCTGCAAAAACATACACAGAGTATGCTGTAAGACGAAGATAAAAGGAGTTGGCTATTACTCAAAAAAGAGTAATAGGTCAGATGATAAGGCTGGAAAATCACGAGAGGTGGAAAATGGATAACAACATAAAAGTATTTGAGAATAGCGAATTTGGCAGAGTGAGAACTGTTATCTTGAACGATGAGCCTTGGTTTGTAGGGAAAGATGTTGCAACCGCACTTGGTTATGCAGACCCATTTGGTGCCTTGAAAAAGCACGTTGACACGGAGGATAAGCAAAACTGCCAAAATGACAGTTTTGCATCACCACGAGGTATGACAGTAATAAATGAATCTGGTGTTTACTCATTGATAATTAGTTCCAAACTACCAACAGCAAAGAAGTTCAAACGCTGGGTAACATCGGAAGTCCTGCCCTCAATCCGTAAGCATGGTGCCTACATGACAGAGGACACAATCAAAAAGGTTATAGCAGAACCGGACTTCATAATTCAGCTGGCAACAGAACTGAAAAAGGAACAGGAACAGAATAAACAGCTTACAGAAACTTGCTCCCAGCAACAGCAGGTAATTGGCGAGCTAAAGCCAAAGGCTGATTATGTAGACAAGATTCTGAAAAGCGATTCCTTAGTAACCATTACACAGATTGCCAAGGACTATGGCATGAGTGGCCAGGGAATGAACAAAGTGCTTCACGACCTGCATATCATCTACAGCTGTAATAAGCAGTGGCTTTTGTACAGTCAACATCAGGCCAAGGGATATACATTCTCTGAAACAGTGGATATTCCCAGAGAGGACGGGACTACCAAGGTTGTGATGAACACCAAGTGGACACAAAAGGGCAGGTTGTTCTTGTATGAAACCTTGAAGAAACGAAACCTGCTTCCGCTGATTGAGAGGAAAGAACAGGAGTAAAGGGGATGGATAAAGGAAGAACACGCATAGTAGGCGAGATGGATAAAGAATCTGGAAGCATTAATGTAACGCTAGAGGGGGGAGGCGTAGAGGGCCTAATTTTAATTGCAACTGCCATAAAGAACCTTTCTAATGCAACAGGCGTTAGTGTTGCTGAAATCATGGAGAATATTACAACTATATTGAGTAATAAATGGCTGTATGACAATTTATGGAGGACTGCTGATGAAAGGGTGGAAGAAGAATGAAAATAGAATGTCTAGACATTGAAGATACCAATTTTGCTGTGACATACCCAAAGAATAGGCAGGAAGAAGCAGAGGCGTTCATGAACATCTGCGATGTTTTGTCAGCAACAGAAGTTCTTGATTATTGTCTGGGAGATTTAAAGGTATTAGCCACAGCATTAGGGATGATATTAGCAGATGAGGAAGTAGGAGAAAGTATAAGATGTCTGAGATAAAGAAAGCAAGAATCCTCTACAGTAATATGTGGATAGGGTTCACAGAGGATAAAAGGAATATTGCAGGGGCTTTCAAAGGTATCTGCGATGGTTTATCCGAGGCTGATACCCTAGGGTACTACCGAGGAGATTTGGCAGAGATAGCTGCTAAATTAGGATTGTTTTTGGAAGATGGTGAGAAGCATGACGGATAAGGTATGGAATGTCCTTTCAACAAGTGAGAGGGTAGCTATCAAACGCAAAGCCATATCTGATAGGCGAAAGGTAAAGGCTTTTGATTTCGTAAGAGATTGCCTAATGGTTATTGGCTATTTCGTCGTAGTCGGTTTGGCTTGTGGATTTGGAGGGAAGCCATGAGATATTTACAGATAAAAGCCTGTGAGCGAAAGAAAACAATGAATGTTGATTTGTTGGCTGTGTTTTTGGGAGGCTGTGTCTTAGGCTTCCTGGCTGGTGTTTACATCTGGGGGTAAAAAATGGAAACACTTTATGAGATTAATGCAAGATACAATGCTGCGCTCCAAATGTATGAAGATGGGGTCAGCGAATTAATTGATACTGAGACTGGCGAGATAATTCCCATTGAGGATTGGCTGGCAGCGTTGCAAATGAGCAAAGAGGAAAAGATAGACAACACTATCAAGTACCTGAAAAACTGCAAAGCATTTTGTGAAGCTGCCAAGGCAGAGGTTGAGTCTTTGGAGGAACGCATTGCTAAAAAAGCAAAGAAAGCAGAGCATTTAGAAAAGTACCTGCTTTCACAGTTGGGTGATACAAAGAAGATTGAAACCCCGCTGTACTGCTTAAAGGTGCGTACCAGTAAGCGGACAATTGCTCCGAAAGATGAAAAGGCTATTCGAGAGTTGCCACGCGAATATTGGAATGAGAAAACCACTGTGGCTGCCGATAAGAAAGCTATCAAGAAAGCATTGGAAAGCGGTGTAGAGCTGGCAGGGTGCTCCATTGTGGAGAACAAAACCTTGTCTTACTAAAGGAGGATAAGAAAAATGACTAACGAAGAATTTTTGCAGAGGTATGACAGTGGCAACCCTGATTTTACAGAGGACGAAATTAGGGGGATGGCTTATAAAGAAATTGGTAACTATGTAGATGAAGTAAGTGGAGGATGTGATAGATGGACCCAGGCGGTGCAAACTATTTTCGATGTCGATGGTAGACTTTTTGCTGTGAGCTGGTATAGAGGGTTGACTGAAAATCAGGAAAATGACTTTTACGATGCCGAGGTCTATGAGGTCGAATGCCGAGGTCTATGAGGTCGAGAGGAAAGAAAAGGTTATTTTTGATTATGTAAGAAAGGAGAAATAAGTCGAGAATGTCAAGAGGAATATTAGTGATGGGGGAAAGCGGTTCTGGCAAGACAACAAGTCTGAGAACCCTTAACCCTGAAAAAACTTTCATTATTGAGTGTGACGGCAAAGGGCTTAGTTGGCGGGGCTGGAAAAACCAGTATGCCAAGGCCAAGAAGAATTACTTCGAGACCGACAATGCCCCGATGATAGAGGACTTGCTGGACAGGATTAATTCTGGCTTGCCAAATATCAAGGTAGTAGTTATTGATACCCTTAACATGATTATGGTGAATGATGAAATTCGTCGCATGAAAGAGAAGGGTTATGACAAGTGGGCAGATTTGGCTACCTGTATATGGGGGTTAATTGATACAGCCCACAATCTGCGTGACGACCTGACTGTAGTATGTATGGCTCATACACAGACAGAGCGGGACGATTCGGGCTATCAGTTTACCAGAATGAAAACTTCTGGTAAGAAGCTGGACAAATTATGCGTGGAGAGCAAGTTCTCCACAGTGCTGTTATCTAAGTGCCTTGATGGAGAGTACATCTTTGGAACACAGGCTGATAATAGTACAGCAAAAAGCCCTATGGGCTGCTTCGAAAAACAAATTCCTAATGACATGGATTTTGTCATTAGGAAAATGAATGAATATGAATATGGAGAATGTGAAAGCGAGGAAAAGAAATGATTGAAAGACCTAATGATTGGAATGAAGCCCCAGCAATTATTGGCGGTGCCAAAACCCTGCCAGCAGGCAATTATAAGTGCAAGATTGTAAATGTGGAAGATTCTGTTTCCAAGGCTGGCAATAAAATGTTAAAGATTTTTTTTGACATTGATGAGGGCGATTATGCAGGTATCTACATGGATAGATACCTCAGTAATAAAAAAAGTAATGAGGCAGCAAATTATCCAAGTGCTGGAGTATATTACCAGCTCCTGGGAGAGGGACAGACTGGCAGATTGAAAGGCCTTGTGCAGTGTCTTGAAATGTCTAACCCAGCATTTAAGTGGAATTGGGATGAACAGGCAATGAATGGCTGTGTATTCGCTGGTCAGTTCCGCGAGGAAGAATATTTCAATCAGAATGGCGAGCGGAGAACTTCCACTAGACTGGTGTATATTCATCCTCTGGAAGAGCTGGCCAACCTCGATGTACTGCCAGCAAAGCAGGCTAGCAAGGCAGGTGCACCACAAAGCAGTGCAGATGCAGAACGACAGTTAGAGTCCATTTTTGGTGTGCCTGCTGCTCCAACTGACGAGATTCCGTTTTAATGCTGCTTAATGGCAGGGTGATTGGTGCCAAGGGTGGAAACATATTTGTTTCTATCCCTGTCACCGACACCCAAAAGGAACAAATAGCAACCACTTCAAGGCCTGATGTGGTGGTTGAGTTTGAGGACGGCAGGCAGATAACAGTCAAGCAAAGGAAAAAAATCTATGTGCTGATAAAGTGCATAGCGGATTGGCAGGGGTACACTCCTACAGAGGTAACAAAGGAACTGTTGAAATATGAGTTCATTTCCTCACCGATTAGGGAAGCTATTTCCTCTGACGATTCCTTTTCCTTGTCAGACTGTGATAGAACGACTGCAAGGCTGTTTATAACGTGGCTCATAGAGTTCTGCTTAACACATGATATACCATGTGGAGAACCGCTCTGGAAGCTCTGTGAGGATATTGAGAAGTATATGTGGGTGTGTGCAGTAACAAAGCATTGTGCAGTGTGTGGCAAAAAAGCAGAGCTGCACCACTATGACACTGTAGGTACCGGCAGAAACAGAAAAGAAATTTGTCATATCGGTATGCGGTGTTTACCTCTTTGCAGAGAACATCATACCCAGATACACAATATCGGGCGCGATGAATTTTGCAAGAGATACATTCTGGAGCCGATAAAGATAGACGAACAAATAGCACAAGCATATAAGTTAAAGGGGTGAGAGCGTGATATTCAAGCTGAGTGAAAAGAACAATGGGAAAATTGTTACAGATAGAACGGTTAGTCTAAAGGCTAAGGGGCTTTATTTCTTCTTAATGCATTTGGATTTAGAAAAGGATTACTCAATAGAGGCCATTGCTTCGTGCAATAAAGGCACTAGCGAAACAATCAGAACAGCCATTAATGAGCTGCGAGATTTGAGTTATATAGAGACTTTCGCAGGAAACTCCCGCAATAAAAAAGCGATGAGTTCTATTCCATATTATGAGGTTATAAGCCACCTGAACAAAGTCTGTGACAGAGAGTTCAAGTGGCAGTCGGAAGCCACTAGGCGATTGATTCGAGCCAGATGGAAAGAGGGCTATAGACTGGACGACTTCAAAAAAGTTATTGATGTTATGTATGCTGAATGGCACAACACTAATTTTGAGAAGTATCTAAGACCAGAGACTTTGTTTAGGGCAACTAAGTTCGAGTCGTATTTAAACAGAGATAGTTCCAAGATAAATAAGATACAGAATACTGAGAAACTGGCGGGGACATACTTATGACAGATAAAGATGATTTGGAGCGAAAGCTCATGGTAGATTATCTCCAAACAAGGGCAAAATACTTCAATGAGGATGTAGGCAACTTGGACAAGGTAGATGGCTATGACTGCCCCAAATGCAAAAACAAAGGGGCTATAGCGGTGCTGGGAGAGCATGATAATAAGTTTGCTTTGGATATAGTCATGTGTGACTGCACCAAAATTAGAAAAACAATTCAGCTTATGAAACAGAGCGGGCTGGAAGAAATGCTCAAAAAGTATAGGCTGGAGGAGTTCGAAACCGATGAGGCTTGGCAGAAAACCATTAAAGCAAAGGCTATGGGATTTCTGCAAGTGCCGGTGGGAATGTTCTTCATCGGCGGGCAGAGCGGCTGCGGTAAAACCTTTATCTGTACAGCCATTGCTAGAAAACTCCTATATGAGGGACGAGAGCTACGTTACGAAATATGGCGGGAAATGTCAACACAGCTCAAAAAGAATATCGGTGACAAAGAGTACACAGACCTGATTGACCAGATAAAAAAGGTTGATATTCTGTACATCGATGATTTTCTCAAAGTGCCTGTTGGTGATGAAATAGGCAGGCCGAGTCAAGCGGATTTATCGCTTGCCCTGGAGATAATCAATTATAGGTATAACAATAAGCTGGTAACACTCATATCAAGTGAATGGACTAGCAATGAGATTATAGGTTTTGACGAGGCCTTAGGCAGTCGGATATGTGAAATGGCTGGCAAGTCAAACCTTAATATCCGACGGGACAGGAACAAAAACATGAGAATGAGGGCTATGGAATTATGAAGTACCACAACAAAAGGGTAGAGTATGGTGGCAGGCTGTTTGACAGCAAGGCCGAGGCAGATTTCTACAGGTTTTTACTAGAAAAGGTAAAGCCGATGGAGGTAATATGCCAGCCTACAGTGGAGTTGCAGCCATCTTTTAAAAAGGATGGCAAGACAATCAGAGCCATTACCTACACCCCTGATTTCTTCGTTAAGTTCGCTAACGGCAAGGAAGTTTATGTGGATGTAAAGGGCATGAGTACCCAGCAGGGGGAGCTAAAGCGGAAAATCTGGTGGTACAAATACCCCGACAAAAAATTGATATGGGTGGCCACATCAAAGAAATATAGCCTTAGTGGCTGGATTGAATGGGGCCACTTAAATAAACAGCGGAGGCTGAACAGAAAGGCAAAGAAATGACAAGATTGGAAGAAGCAAGTCACGATGTAGCCGAATATATAAGCACATTATCAGAGAATGGCATGACAAAAGTTATGTGCGCTATCTCTTACCCATATAAATGCTGTTTTTGTGAATGGGGAGATAACGAAGAAATGTGCTTAAAGAGTCGGTGCGAGGACGGGATAAAGGCATATTTGGAGGCTGACGAATGAGTGCAGCAAGAAAAAAACGGCGGGCAAAAGAAAAGGCTGTAGATAAGGCCATCAAAAAAACTGTTGTACCTGTTGCTAAAGCCAAGGCGGCTGCCCAAATGCTTTTCAAAATGAATGAGGGCAGAATTAAGCGGTATTGTGAGTGCCGTGTGTTACCCACCATAGCATTTACAATGCATAGGCGTTTTGGCTGGGGAGCAAAGAAGATTGGCAGAATGGCTTTAAAGATAGAGTGGTTCACCAAAGAGTATATAGAAGCTGGAATAAAGGCCAAACGTGTATATATAACGGTTCCGTGGCTATGGGACGGACTAAATGAAGAGTGCAAAATAAACTACATTCCTAGAGAAGTCAACCAGGAGCCGAAAGACGAATCGGATTGCAGGTCATGGCTGGATATTCACGCTAAGCAGTGCTCAATAAACTGCTTGGAATATTTGGAATGTATATGGCTTTGGATTTTACACACTGAATTTGGGTTTGGCAATAAAAGAATCTTGCAGGCCAGAGAAGAAATCAGCAAAATCAACCCACTGGAAGTTCCCATTAAAATGATTTACGACATGATGGACATCGTGGAGAAGCTAAAGGCTGCCACAGAAGAAGAAAAGATAAGATTTACTACTCTACGTGAGGACCTAGAGAAAATGGACATTACTCATAACGGATTTGAGGAAGGTCTGGTGCTTGCGTTCAAAAAGCAAGGAAAGGGGATATAAATGTTAAGTGTGTATAGAAAAGGTACTAGAAGATATTTTCTAGCGAGGATTATCGAGAAGCATGACAATGTGACAAGCTCTAAGTTTGCTATCTGCTACAGCAATAATGCTGACAATACCAAAGCAAAATGTACTGTCAAGATGATAAATGAGGCTTATGGGGATTTGCAAAAGGCTCAGGAAAAGCTGGATGAGCGGGCAGATTCTCACGGTTGGTCTTGGACAGGGGAAAACAAAACAATGCCCCAGTACAAATTGGTGTATAAGGCTGGTAAAACAGTGTTTGCACTGGAGGAATAGTGATGGCAGAAAATGTAACTATACCCCATTTTACTTATGTAAGGGATATGTTTTCTAATTACCTTGCTATAAAAAAAGCCGTGCAGGAGTACCGACAGGACGCTGGTACAGCAAAGGAAATGTCACAGCAGTCTCTCAGTAAAACCGACAAGATTCCTATGAAGCAGGTAGAAGCGGAAGCCTTTAGAGAAATGTTGCCGGTGCCAGCCGTAAGACTCCCTGACGGGACGAAGATTAACAACCCTGAACGATGGATTGATGTTGTAGACAGTGCCTTAAACCATATTACAGACAACAACCATAGAGCAGCTATTGCAATGTGGATAATGCATTTTCGTGTAGCTGCAATCCTTGGCGAAACAAAAATGAACAAGGCTTTGTTCTATGTTTTGAAAAGCAGAGTGATTGACTGCGGTGTGATACTGGCATACCAAAGGGGGCTGTTGAAAGTTGAGCGCACGAATAAGCCCGTGTAAAGACTGTGAAAGCAGGGAAGTAGGCTGCCATGCAGGGTGTGGAAGCTATCTCACATGGCACGCTGATTTAGACTGTACGATAGCAGAGAAAGCACACCAGGCAGAGATTAACAGTTGGACCGCCACAAGAGCTAAGACGACAGATGAGTGGTTCAGAAGCAGAGGAGATTGGTGGAAGAAATAGATGATTTGATGATGAATATGACGAAGAACTCTATAAACGAGGGGTTGTTTTTAAAACTACAGAAGAAGCTATCGAGGCAGCCGAGAAAATGCTGGCAGCAATAAATGAACAGTAAGCAAAAGGGCTGGCATGGATAACACTATAGGAGGGAAAATTATATGAAGAAGAATATATGGGAAAATGTTGCAAAAGCCCTTGGTATCTCTTTAGAGAGAGAATTTACTATCGAGGAGTATGGTTCAGATATTGTATATAAATTTACCAAGCATGGACTCATTCAAGTTGACATAGATGAGGCACCACCCTCAATCGTTCTACCTCAGCTTTTAAGTGGTGAGCTTTCTATTATTCCCAAGCTTTGGAAACCTGCTAAAGGTGACACATATTGGTATGTAATAAATAAACCTAGTAACATATTACTCGTAATGGCCAATACGTGGACTGGTAATATGACTAACCTCTGTGACTATCGAAGTGGGAATTGCTTTGCAAGTAAGGAAGAAGCTGAAGCGCAGATGTATGAAGTATATGATAAGCTAATGAAATACTACAATGAGAGAAGATTTTAGAGAGGTGTAAGGAATGACAGAATGTGGTATACAAGGTGAACTTGGCTATCGTTACGGCATTCTAAAAAAACAGATTGTAGTGCCGAATGTACTGCTGGGGCCGTATGAAGCTGATTTCATAACGATAACAAAATCTCATTATTTGATTGAAGTAGAAATAAAAATTTCTATCAGCGATTTTAGAGCCGACTTTAAGAAAAAGCACTATCACGACTGCCCAGAAGTTAATGCGCTGTATTATGCTCTTCCTATAGAGCTGTACAAAAAGCATAAAGAAGAGGTGGAGAAATCATGCGAAAAGGTCGGGGCTGGCATCATACTTATAGCTGAAAAGGAACTTCCAAATGGACACTCCTATGAGTATTTTGCTGGGTTTGTAAAAAAACCAAAGCTAAGAAAGGCAAAACCTCTTACAGTTTGGCAAATGTTAAACTTCGCCAGGCTGGGGAGTCTTAGATGGCCGAGCATTTGGCACCGTCGGAACAGATAGGAGAATAATAGAAATGCTTAAGTTTAAGAGAAAAGAAGCTATATTAAAACGAGCTTATCACAGAATGAATAAAAAATTCTATAGTCAAATTCCTAGAGAGGTAAAAGACTCATACAGGTGGCGTAGAAAGATAATGTATATAAGAGCAAGGAGGCTTGACATTAAAATTAGATGTCGTTCTTGCAGAATACGCTATATTAAAGAAAACTCTAATAAGATGGATTCAATAATAGCAAATATATTGTCGACTATTAAGGGGTATGTTCCAATTGACAAATTTAAATGCGTAGTGTGTAAAACCTATATGCGAGGTGGACTAATTTTCTAAGGAGCGATAAAACAGAATGACTAACAGAGAATGGCTAGAACGCCTACCCGATTCGGAGATGGCAAACATAATAGCTAAAAGCTGCGCTACATGCGTATATGAAGACACTTATTGCGGGGGTAGTATTGAAAGGACATGCTGCAAAGGGACAACTAAATGGCTACAGCAGGAGCATAAGGATAATGAATAACAGAGAATGGCTAAGGTCTTTGACTGATGAAGAGTTGGCAGATTTTTTCATCGATGATAAAAGAAGCCTTAATGGTGGTATTTGCAATATCTGTGCTCATGATTGCTATTGCATGTACGATGAGAAGTTAAAGTGTGATAATGGAATAGCAACATGGCTAAAGCAGGAGTATACGGGGGTTAGTGATTATGACTAACAGAGAATATGCAATTAAGAAAATTAATGAAGTCCTAGAGCGGGTAGATGATACTAGATTAGCGGAGATAATCATAGAAGTGAGGGGATTAAAGGCTTGTGAAATGTGCCTTGATGACGATGCAGACGATGAGGCTGATTGTACAAGGGGCATAAGGAAATGGCTACAATCGGAAGATACTTCAAAGCAGTATTGAGGAGGTATAAAAGATATGGTGATAATAGGGGCGAAGCAACCAAGACTAGAAAACCCAAAAGATTACAGCTTGACATTAAAAGTTGATAAAAAATGAATACTTGGTTACAGCAATATGCCAAAACACACCATATTAGCAAGGCAGAAGCTGTCAGAATGGCAATACAAAATTTTTGGGATTTAGGAGAATCAATAAAACAAAGTGATTAAGAAAGAGGGTGGTTTGGTTGAATAAGGAACGAGAATTAACACTTGGTTCCCTTTTTGACGGAGTGTAGGCGGATGGCTTTTAGCAGCAAAAGAGAACGGCATAAGGTCAATATGGAGCAGTGAAATAGATGATTTTCCAATGGCTGTATCGAAATATCATTTTCCAGAGGTACAGCAGTTAGGTGATATTACGAAGCTGGACGGGGCTAAATTGCCACCAGTAGACATTATTTGTGCAGGATCTCCATGTTTTACAGTTGGAGCGAGTATTCAAACAAAAAACGGCATAAAGCCTATTGAAAAAATCGTTGTTGGAGATATGGTTATTGCTGATGATTGTGAGTGGCATAAAGTCGTTGAGATTATGAGAAATCAAGCAGAAAGCATATATACTATCAAAGCACAGGGGCTATTGGAGTTAGAAGCAACAGGAAACCACCCATTTTTAGTAAAGCATATGAAAAGACATTACCCGACAAAAAATGGGAAGCGTTGCAATTCAAGAAAATTTTCCAAGGCTGAATGGGTAAAAGTTGAAAATTTACAGAAAGGAGATTTTGTGGGCTACCCTATACTCCAAACAAGCGAGAATATAATGAGCATAACAAAAGAGGAAGCGTGGCTGATAGGGCGTTATATAGCTGATGGTTATACAAATAACAGTCAACGTAAGGGCAGACCACTAGGACAAAAAAACCATAAAGTCATTTATTGCATAGGCAAAGGAAAGTTAGATAATTTCAAAAGCAAAATTTCACAATATCACGTTTGTTATAAAAAAGATGCAACAGTGACAAAGGGGGAAGTTATCAGCGAAAGACTTATGCGATTGTGTATGTTATGCGGAAAGGGAGCAGAACACAAAGAAATACCAGGTATATTTTTAGATTTACCAAAGGAATTGTTGCAGGAATTAATTAGCGGATATGTGAGTGGCGATGGCAGTAAAACTGGCAACTCATACCGAGCAACTACAATCAGTAAAAAATTAGCTTTATCGCTACAATCTGCTATACATAAAGCATATCAAAGACCTGCAAAAGTGTACTACGACGAGAGGCCTAAAAAAACCACAATTCAAGGCAGAGAAGTCAATCAAAAAGACACTTATACGGTAATATGGCTTGATAATATACCAAAGCAATCACAAGCCATTGTAGGAGATGGCTATATATGGCAGCCGATAAGGGAAATTAAACGAAAGGAACAAAAAACTATAGTTTACAACTTTGAAGTTGCAGATGTTCATTCGTATACTGTAAACGGTATTATGGTCCATAATTGCCAAGATTTGTCTATCGCCGGTAAGAGAGAGGGGTTAGCAGGTGAACGAAGCGGATTATTCAGAAAAGCAATTGACATTGTTCGAGATATGCAACGAAACACAAACGGAGAGTACCCAAAGTGGTTCGTGTGGGAAAATGTCCCAGGAGCATTTAGCTCAAATAAAGGGCATGACTTTAGAGTTGTGTTGGAAGAAATCACAGAAACCGACATTCCAATGCCTGATTCTGGACGATGGAGCAAGGGGGGGCTGGTTAGAAGCCCAAAATGCAATGTGGCATGGAGGACACTTGACGCTCAATATTGGGGTGTTCCCCAGCGTAGAGCGAGAATCTTTCTTATTGCAGGTTTTGGAGCCGACAGCCGACCAGAAGTATTATTTGAGCCAGAAAGCCTGTCTAGGGATACTGAGGAGAGCCAAGACGAGAGGAAAGGTACTGCCGGAGATACTGCACAAAGCGCTGACACGACAAGCTGGGCTTTCGAGCCAGGAATTACAAGCCTTGATGGCAGGAAACTAACAGAGAACAAATCCACTACTCTTAGGGCTGACATGGGCGATAATCAGACCGCAGTGTTGGCACCAGCTGTAATGCAGTCAATAGGCTTGGATTTATACAATGGCAATATTACCGGAGACATAGCAGCCACTATTACAGCAAGTTCTGGAAAATCTGCTAGCCAAAGTGGCCCATCAGTAATGCAGAAATGCTATGGTATATCGTCCTATGAATCTAATGGCATGAAGTCACAAAATCCAAGCTCTGGAATTTATGAAGCTGATAAAGCACGGACATTAGATACAAGTGGTGGCAATCCTGCTTGCAATCAAGGCGGTATAGCTGTTATTGAAGCAAAAACGATAGGTATAGCCACACAATCCTACTATGATATGCAAATATCTGATAAAGGTGCTACATTGAGAGCTGCAGGCGGTACATATGGGGGGGCAGTGAGAATTATGCCATGCAAATTAGCGAGCGGTAAAAATGTTACAGGAACTATCATGGCAAATTGCGGTACGAAACAGTTTTTAGGTAATCAAGAGGCTTTCAGCGGGGATTATTTCATCATAGAGGATAATAAAAAATGCAATATACTGTAGATTTTGGCAGAACAGCAGACAGAATCCAAATGGAAGCTACCAAGAGCACTACATTGTCTGCCCAAGGTGGCGGTATGGGAGCTAAAACAGGACTGTATTGTCTGCCGAAAGGAGACGATGATGTGGAATATATTGTAAGGAGATTGACACCATTAGAGTGCGAAAGATTGCAGGGACTTCCTGACCGATTCAGCGATATAGAGTTCAAAGGTAAGCCAGCACCAGACAGTAAGCGATATAAAGCTATTGGCAACGGCATGGCTCACCCTTGTGCGAGTTTTGTATTAGCACAGATTGTTAAAGCAGAAAGAGGATAACATGAAAGATAAAGCAAAAGAACAGGCGAGTGAACGTACAAAGATTCTTAATGACTATAAGAATAAGAAAATCAACTCCCAGGAAGCTCTCAAAAGGCTGAGGGAGCTGTGTTCAAGAAAGTAAACTAAATGTCTTGCTGATACCGGCAAGACATTTTTTATGCCTTTTTTATGCTGATACTACATCATTACTACACCCTTGCCAGGCGAAGAATAGTGGCATAATAAGGGTAGAGGTGATAGAGATGTACGGATATACACAGCAACAGCAAGCACCAGGGCAATGGCTCATGGTGAACAGCTATCAAGATGTACAGCGGGCACTTTTGCCAATGGACGGCTCACAGATGATGTTTATGATGAAGAATGAGCCTATATTTTATATAGCAAGCATTGTAAATGGGCAGAAATGCATACAGCCGTACACTTTTCAAGAGCTGACACCGGAGAACATGCCGAAGCAGCCACCAACAGTAGAGGAGCGCGTACAGAGTTTAGAAAGTAATCTGGCTGACATAGTAGCATTATTGAAAGGAATGAGGGCTGATGAATCCAATATTCAAGCAAAGACAAATGAATCAACAGGGGAACCTACAGCAGTTTCTAAATAATGTCAAAGACCCAAAACAGCAGGTTATGAGCATGATACAGAATATGTCGCCTGATAAGCGACATATGATAGCAGATATGCTGCCAAAGGCTAGGGCTATGGCAGGCAGATTTGGTATAAATGACTTTGATTCAGTGGCCACTGAAATAAACAAAATCTTATAAAAGGAGTGATAGAAATGGACGAATCTTTGATTGGCAACATCTTAGGAGGCCTGATTAATCGTGATGGAGATAACAACAATTGCATGGGCAACGGCGGTTGGTGGATTATTCTTCTTATGATTTTCTTTTGGGGTGGCAACGGCTTTGGTGGCTGGGGCAATGCAGGAGCACAGGCAGCAATGGCTAACTATGCTACCCAGGCAGATATTACCAACGGCTTTAACTTCAACCAGTTGCAGAACGACATCAGAGGTGTAGAGCGTGGATTGTGTGATACTGGCTACGAAAATGCCCGTCTTATGAATAGTGCTACAAATACAATTGTCGGCCAGGGACAGAGACTCGGTGAGGCTATTGCGCAGGTTGGCTTTAATGCCCAGCAGTGCTGCTGCGAGACGAATAGAAACATAGATTCTGTTAGGTATGAGATGAGCAAGAATACTTGCGACATCACCACCAATGCTACAGCCAATACCCAGAAGATTCTTGACCGCTTGTGTCAGATGGAGGCTAACGCAAAGGATAACACCATTGCACAGCTGAGAAGCGACTTGCAGGCAGCTCAGTTGACTCTGGGCAACCATGCACAGACTCAGTCCCTTATCGGGGCTTTAAGGCCTACTCCACAGCCAGCTTACATTGTGTCTAGCCCTTATGCTGCTGGTTACAATACTGGTACAACTATCATCTAAGAGTGCATATCCGCACCAAACTAAAAGCAGGAACATTGCTAAAGTGCGGTGTTCCTGCTTTTTCTATGAACATAAAAGGAGTGATTTTCATGTTAGAAGCAAATTCCCAGACTTTAACAGTAACAGCGAATACAGATATTACATTCGCAAATATCAACATTCAGACTGGCATAACAGCAGTCTTGGACAGTGACACGGCAACTATCAGACTGAATAGGCCTGGTATATACCGGGTAGATTTTACCGCCTATGGCAGTAGCACCGCAGCAGGGACCATTGGAGCCCAGCTGTATGCCAATGATACGGCAGTCAACCGAGCTTCCAGCGTTGCTACCACAGCAGCAGGGGCACCGCAGGCAATAGCATTTTCTACTCTTGTAGCAGTCGGGAGCACCACGGCAGGCAGAACCGCAAAGCTGAATGTAAAATACATCGGTGCAGCTGGTATCCTGAATAATGCTGATGTTATCGTGACAAAGATTGCATAAGGGGTGATAACATGAAAGCAGAAATCAAAGAGGCTTGGCAAAGGATTCTTGCTCATCAGATAGAGGGGATAATGCTACACAGCAAGTTAAGCACTACATATATGCTGCTTGACTGTAAGAAGCAGTCAAGGACTCATTCAGCACACTACATTCAAGAGTGCATTGCACATCAGAATACACTTTTGTACATCGTGTGCGAATATGGCGAGGAAGTACAGCCCGCAACCCTCACAATCGAGCCTGACAAACATATCTGTATGCCTGTTCGACCACTAGAACGACATGTAAGGCACGAAAAGGCAAGTGCCCTAGTGAATGTATGGAAAGAGTGGGAAACCGCAACAGCGAGCTTCTACGAGGAAATGAAAGCTATTTTGCCAGATTGCCCCATGATTAACAAACTTTTAAAGTCGGTCAAGTATGAATTGGCTCACATACACTAAAAAAACAGCCCCCGCCAATCAAGGTAGGGGCTGTACTAATTATTTTGTGATTATCGCAATATCGCCTACAAGGGCAGCCGTTTCGCTGTCGGTTTCGATACAGTGAAGTATCTGACGAAATCTGTCAATAGCCTTGGCATTGTAACGGAATGTTTCTACTTCTTTGTTTGAGTGTTTGGATTTATCGTGGTACCAGGAGCCGTATTCTGCTGTTTTCAGCTTGTGCAGATTGGCAAGTCTGCCGATTCTGTGAGCCGACACATTAAGCATATTGCCAATCTCAGTAGCGGTGTATGTCTTTTCCTCGGCTTTTGGCAGGGAAACAACATCCTTTTCAGCAAGTGTATTGGCAGCATAGGCCTTGCAAACCTGCTGATATGTACCGCTTGAACCCTCTGCCAGCTTTGCCCAGAGTGCTGCTTCTCTAACCTTTGCATTGCGTTCCATGATTGCTAACCGCTTGGTCTTGGATTCGTCCAATGGCTTTGCGGTGTAGCTCCCAGTCTTGCGGATAGATGGCAGGACTTCATCAAATACCCAGCTCTCAAACTTCTCTGCTGCTGGCAGTTTTGAATGAGTGATAAGCCTGTATACATCGCCCTCTGGAATAATATTCACCTCTAGTGTACCTTTGCCCTGTGGGTGTGGTATGCCCTGTTTTAGGGCATACCTGCAATGAGTAGCAATAGCATTTGCTGGCTTTGAATACCCCAGCATTTTAGCAACATCGCTTGCGACAAACATAATCTTGCCGTTATTGTCCCAGGTTCTTAGATTGCCGAAAACATCACTACTAAAAATTTTTAAATTTTTCTGCATGATTTAACCTCTTTTCATTGAAAAAAGGCTATACCTTATGATACAATAATTTCAAGAGGCATAGCCTCGTGGATGGATTGTAGCATATTGTCTTTTGTTGGGGAACAGGGGCAATATGCTACTCGTTTATACTGGTATATACCTGCTGTATTCCCCGAATGACGATTTCGGTTTTTGTTGTATTGAAATGTTTTGCACATTCCTCCAACATATCAGCCTCTTTTTTAGTCATTCTGATTCTAGTTTGAACCTCTCTAGGACTTCTTGCAGGTGGTTTACCTGTTTTTGCAACCATGTTTTTCACCTCCTGTTGCGTGGTTACACAAACATTATAAGAAAACATAGGGAAAGTGTCAAGGAAAATTTTCCCTAAAACTTAAAGATTGTAAAAAACAGAATTATGATTGCGTTTTTCTTAACAATCATTGCGAATTTTCAACAAATAATTTAAAGTTAATTAATTGCTAGTTATGCTAGTGTTGGTATTATTGAACAAGGAAATGTGATATGACATATTTTATTATAGCGGTGTTGGTTGTAGCTTGTATCGTTATGCACAACGACAAAGAGAGATGGCGAGAAGGACACCTGAAAAAACAAGATTTAATAAAAAAAGGGGAAGACTGTTATTATCAAGCGGTCGTGGACGCTAGAAAAATAAAAGATGAAACTAAAAGAGCAAAAGAACAGATATTGTTTTTAGCAAACAGAGAAGCCAATCTGATAAAGGAAGAGAACAAAAAGAAGATTGCAGATATAGAGGAAGAACGGAATTTGCTCACGGCTGCAAAAACAGCAGCTATAAAAGATTTTCCAGTGCTTGCTACAATAATAGCAGATTATGAAAATGCCAAAGACCTTGCAATTGAAAATAATCTTAGATATAAAGACAGGCCAGCGGTAAAGGCTGCTGATGAAGTCAAGAAGATTAGAGGAGAAAAAAGAATACTCATTGTAGAAAATCACGCATATAAATGGGAGCTGCTGCATTTAAAAAAGCTTTTGCCGTGGCTTGAAGATATTGAGGAAGAAGCGATAACACCAGTCCACGACTATATAAATGCAAACTTTGCAGAAAATGATTCTGCTGGATTCTGGCTAACACCTGATGAGTATATGAGATTGCGGAGTACAGAAAAATATCAGCTTGCCCTTAAGAGATACTGCACCCGGCATAAATCAAACCAGGAAATAGGCACCGAGTATGAGCGTTTTATAGGCTATATGTACGAAACTAAGGGATATAAGGTTGAGTTTGTAGGCATAGAAAAAGGCTTAGAGGATTTAGGAAGAGATTTGATTTGTACCAATGACAAAGAAGTTCTCATAGTGCAATGTAAATGCTGGTCGAATAAGAAGAACAAAGTTATTCGTGAGAAATACATCAACCAATTATGCGGTACGGCTTTAATGTACAAAATAAAGCATCCAGAATGTAAAAAAACTATAAAGCCTGTGTTTGTTTCAACAGTGCCATATAGCGATATGGCAAAAGAATTTGCCAAATGCCTAAACATACAATGTATTGTTCAGCCCTTAGAGAAGTACCCAATGGTAAAATGTAACATAAATCTCTCGACTAATGAGAAAATATACCATTTGCCATTTGACCAGCAATATGACAAATGCGTTATAAATAAAAAGCTGGGTGAATGTTATGTAATGACGGTACAAGAGGCAGAAAATAAAGGTTTTAGACGTGCCAGGCGTTGGCTCGGACATAATTAACCGCACAATAAAACCCCTCTCTATTCCAGAGAGGGGCTATTTTTATGTGTTGCCTTAATCGTGCTGCATGGCTTCTTTTCTGGACTTATTCATCAGCATATGCCTTGCTAATATCCAGCGCAAAGGCATTATGTCGAATCTGTCAATAGACACAGTGTCGCCCTCGGTGTCGTGGCTTGCTATGAACAAGTCACCAAACAACAAACCTGCTTTATCATAATCCTTGGCTAGTGCTGCTTCTGGGTTAAGGCAGATGTTAGGCTCCAGGCCTCTTATGATACCTTCGTCATTGACAAAAATATCATACTTAGCCAGTACACTGTTTTGAAGTGCTGGGGGCAACATATACTCACCACGCACAATTTCAAAGCAGCCTCCCACAAGCTCCTGCATTTTCCCTAGCTCATTCGGTATAGTCTTGACTTCTGCCATGAACTCACCTGCACGCAATACCATAACTGTAATAACTTCATCTTTCATTGTTATTCTCCTCCTTCTGGTAGCCTTGATAGCTCCATGATGTGCCCCACCGGAATGAGGCACATTTGCAACCATCACTTCAATTTATATGAAAGCCTTTCAAACTTACTTGCATAGGCTTCAAGGCACTCACTTGATAAACTGTCAACAATGCTGTTTATCTCAGTGATTTTCTGGTTAAGGTATTCAATTACCCCCTCAGCTGATTTCAATTCATACTCCAAACGAAAAATCGTTTTGTTTCTGATTTCGACACGCTCATCAATGGCAGCAATGATTTTTTCTGCATTGATTCTCTTGCCGTCCAATGCATCTGAAAGTCTGATAGAGAAAATAGTTGCGGCAGAGTCGTTATATGTCCCATCACGGCAGCGAATTGTAATCCAATCACTGTAATTGGATTTATCTTCATAGCAGCCAATATCGGCAAAAGCCTTGCCAAACCTGCAATTATAGCACTTGCCGTCAAAGGCCTTTACGATAGCCTTTACAGGCTCGACCATATCCAGGGACTTTTTATACTCACGGATACGGACTTGTAATTTTTCTTGTTCTTTTGTCATGGTGTAAAACCTCCTTTGATTTAGGCTGATAGCCTTTATCAGTCCTACCAGATGGCGGGTATCTGGTAGGCTAGATAAAATCTATCATGCGGTTAGAGCTTTGCGGCCGTTGGAGGTGAAGACCTCACTACCATGCAAATTTCTAATCTGGTCCATGTCAAGGGTTTTTCTAGTTGTCTTGACATAATCGGCAGGCCGCCAATACCACAATTTTTTCTTGCTGGCCCAACGGCAGCCAACTTCCTTGATTGCGGTTTTGTTCTGGAAAGTGTTACCACTTATCCAGATCCAATCGCCGCAAACCTCCAATTCCAGCCCGTCCAGCTTCATTAACTTGTCAAGGGCTGTTCTGAACTCGTCAGACTGGAAGTCATAGCAGGTATTGGCTTTAGCTCCTCCCTGCTTGCCCCCCTTGCGGTTGCCGTCCTCGTCGAATAAATGAGCTAAAGCCCATTCATACTCTAAGACGATTGCAACCATAACTTCATGGTCGCCGCCCTTGTCTGGGTGGTTTTTCAATACCAATTTATGGTAAGCCTTTTTCAATTCCTTTACATTCTGAACATCTTTGAAATACTG
>OIZL01000417.1_pt1 | contig 32449 bp, 31 predicted proteins | sample 1588541 | NCBI WGS metagenome assembly OIZL01 (sample SAMN03283285) | human gut metagenome | biome: human-associated habitat; material: feces | host: Homo sapiens | place: Peru | collected 2012 | reverse complement strand
AGGAAAAAATTCAAAAACCCCCTCTATTTAATGTCTAAAATATTGACAAAGTCCCGTGGAAAACTTGGTGGTAAGTGCAAACAAATGTGTGCAGCAAAAAACATCCTACTTTTGATTATTTTTGTAGGATGTTTGATTATTTAGTTTCTATCTTCTATTTGAAAATCTAATAATTCTGTACATATTTTTTTATATAAATCTTGCTCGTGTCCTATTGTATCTATTAGAAACATTTTGTCTGTTTCATATTCTTTTAAACCTCTAATATAATAAGTTTTATCATCATCTAAAACAATAAATGGCATAATATTATTTTTTAAGCATTCTTTAAACATAATAATTCTGCCAACACGACCGTTGCCATCACCAAAAGGATGAATTTTTTCAAATCTATAATGAAAGTCTATAATATCTTCTAAAGTAATATTTGATTTAGAGTTATAATCTTTTAACAGTTCATATATTTCCTTTTCTACATCTTCTGGAGCCGTGGTATTAATAACATTAACTATGCCAATTATATTCGGAATAACTTTGAAGCCACCAACGTTATATCTAGGGTTTTCTTCATCACTAGTGTTTCTTTTTAAAATCTTATTCATTTCTATTATCATATCTTTAGTTAAGACTTTATCAACATTATCTAACATATAATCAAATAATTTAAAATGATTTTTAGATTCAATTAGATCATCTAATTTAACTAATTCGTCACTTTTTGGAATGAATGAAGATGTGTTAAATATTGCTTCTGTTTGTTCATCAGTTAATTTACTTCCCTCAATTTTGTTTGAATTGTATGCAAAATTTACTTGAGAATAATGATATATATTGCCTTTGAATTTTGACTCTTTTTGTTTGATTAGTTCATTTTTAAGTTTATTTATATCCATTAATAATCACCATTTTCTTAACTTTAAAATTTTCTATATTTATTATAACACGTTTCTTATTAAATTTTTTTAATTCGTTTTGTAAAAAAAACAATAAACTTTTGTTAGTCTATTGTTTTAGTATTTTTTCAAGTGCTCTATATGGAAGTGTAGCACAAGTTTTACGGCTTTCTTGTTTATAGATTTCATCAAATGCTAGGGCTTCTTCTAAGCCTTCTTGATGATATGGCTTTTCGTTTACCATGTTTTCAAAGTTCTCTATATATTCTTTTGCTTCTTCAATAGTTTTACCTATGATGTTTTTAATCATAACTGATGTTGAAGCGGTTGATATAGCACAGGCTTCTCCGTCAAAGTATGCATCTTTAATCATGCCATCTTCTAGCTTTACAAATACATTTATATCATCAATACAAGATACGTTATTAGCATTTGCTTTTAGAAAGTCATTTTTGGTTTCTTTATGAAAAGGATTTGTGTAATTTTCTAATAATATTTCTCTTTTTAGTTCTGGTTCCATTATTCTATCATTTCTTTCATTATTTTATCTTTATTACTTAATAGTTCTACTAGAGCATCTAGTTCTTCATATGTATTATAGAAATATAAGCTTACTCTTACAGTGTTTTTAACACCAATTGATTTTTTTAAAATTTTAGCACAGTGGTTTCCTGCTCTTACGCAGATGTTATATTTATTTAGGTAGTAGGCAACGTCTTGACTAAAGATTCCTTCTACATTAAATGCTACGATACCACTGTCTGCTTCTTCGTTTACAATATTTATATATGGTATTTTTTTTAATTTGTTTGTTAGATATTCTTTTAGTTTTTGTTCGTAAATTGCTATTTTGTCCATACCAATGTTACTTAAGTATTTAATAGCTTCTCCTAAGCCAATAGCTCCAGCGATATTAGGTGTTCCTGCTTCTAATCTATGAGGTATTTCTTTTAGGTAGATTTCTTTTTCATTGTCAAATGATTCATTCATTCCACCACCAAGGATTAAAGGTTCTATGTTAGTTAGTAATTCTCTTTTAGCATATAAAACCCCGATACCGGTTGGTCCACACATTTTGTGTCCTGAGAATGCTAGGAAGTCGATGCCGGTTTCTTTAACGTTTACACTTTTATGTGGTACACTTTGAGCTCCATCTACTACTACAAAAATGTTATTTTCGTGAGCAAAGTCAGTAATTTCTTTAATTGGTCTTACGTCCCCTACAACATTAGTTATTTCAGCAATTGCAATTACTTTAGTTTTTGGTGTTACAACCGTCTTTAGGTTTTCTAAAGTTACGTGAAGGTTACTATCTAAAGGTATGTAATTAATTTTTAAGTCATGTTTATTTGCTAATCTAAACCATGGTAAAACGTTACTTGCGTGTTCAGCGTTAGTAATTATTATTTCGTCTCCTGGTTCTAAAAGATTATCAAAAAATCCTGTTGCTATATAGTTTAAACTTGCTGTGTCTCCTGAAGTAAAGACTATTTCATCGGTATCAGCACCAATAAATTCGGCCACGATTTTTCTAGCGTTTTCGTATTCAACGTCTACTTTGTAACTAATACTATAATCGCCTCTATGAGCATTAGCACTGTATTTTTCGTAGTATTCATTCATTTTATCTATTACACACTGTGGTTTAAAGGTTGTTGCTCCATTATCTAAATATATTATGTCTTGGTTTAACATTGGAAAATCTTCGCGATGCATTTATATCACCTCCGTTTTTATTAATTCTTTTATTTTGGTTTGTAATTTAAGATCACTTATTGTTTTAATTAGATGCCCAGTTAAGATTAGTTCTTTAGCACTTTCATTATCTATTCCTTTACTCATCAAATATTTTAATTCACGGCTGGGTACAGAAGAAATAGTAACGTTATGATTAGCGATTACTTTACCAGTTTGGATTAACATATTTGGTATTACTACGGTTTTGCCTTTGCCAATATTAATTATTCTAACGTTTTCTAGTAGTTCATTGTTGACTTTGTCCTTGTTTATATAGCCATCAATATTTATCACGGTATTTTCCTTATTTATTCCAAAAAGATTAATGGTTAGTTTTGAATTTTCATTTAAAAAATTAGATATAATGTTTAATTTATATTCATCTTTGGTAATAAATGAGTGGTTTAAGGTAAGCTTAGAATTTTCTTCTAATTCTATATTGATGTTTGTTTCAGCTTTTTCTATGATATTAAAATAGTTTATTTCTAAATGAGCATTTTTTTTGACAGTTATTTTTAAGTTATTTATAGGACTACTACAAATATTTACTTGGGCATCATTTAAAACTTCTAAAGATTTTATTTCTTTTTGATAAATATATAAATTACTTTTTAATAATTTAACATTATCTAATACTATATTATTCTCTTTCATTATTATCACTTACTTTATTTGTACTAGAAAAAGCACTATATCCTTCTTTTTCAATTTTTTCTGCAAGTTCTTGGCCACCTTCTGAGACAATTGTTCCATCTTTGATGATGTGAATGTGAGTGGCGTTTAGTTTTTCTACTAAATCTTTATGATGGGTAATTAAGAGAATGCCACAGTCGTGAGTGTTAAAGTATTCGTTTAGGTTTTGACATACGATGTTTAGACTATCAACGTCTAGGCCACTATCTAACTCATCTAGGATTATTAGTTTTGGTTCTAACATCCAAAGGTGTAGAAGCTCGCATTTTTTTCTTTCACCGCCGCTCATTCCTTCATTTATACCACGATGAATAAAGCTGTGTGGAATATGAAGTTTGTCACAGTACTCTTCCATTTTTTTATTAAATTCAAAAATAGGAACGTTTTTGCCAGTTTTAATGCTGATTGCTCTTCTTAACATTTCGGCGTTAGTTACGCCTGGTATTTCAATAGGACTTTGATCTACCAAATAGATGCCTTTAAGTGCTCTTTCATTGGTTTGTAAATTTTCTAAGTCTTCGGCGTTAAAGTAAATTTTGCCGTTTGTTATTTTGTAGTCTTCACTGCCCATAATTGTTTTACAGATGGTACTTTTGCCAATTCCATTAGGCCCCATAATTGCATGGATTTCACCTTTATTGATGTTTAAATTAAAGTTATGTAAAATATTTTTATTATCTATATTAACACTTAAATCTACTATCTTAAGCATATTAATTCCTCTTTTCCTATAAAACCGTTATTATTGTAGCAAAAATTGAATTAATTTTCAATTATTTAGAGATAAGAAAAAAGGACTAAAATTCTTTAATCCTTTCATTATTATTCTTCAGGTTTGTTTTCTATTTTAACTAGGACTTCCCTTGGTTTTGACCCGTTTGGGCCTCCAATTATTCCTCTTTCTTCTAATAGGTCAATGATTCTAGCAGCACGGTTGTAGCCAAATCTAAATCTTCTTTGAATTAGCGAAGCACTGATTTTGCCAGTTTGAATAGCAAAGTCTACTACTTCATTGTACATTGGATCATCATATTCTTCTTTAGGACTATCTGCGCCAGCCATGTGATCATCTGGTACTTCAGTAATTGAATTATCGTATTTTGCTAGTTGCTCATGAGATACATAGTCTATTAAACGCTCTATTTCTTCATCAGAGATAAATGTACCTTGAATACGAGTTGGTGTGTTTTCACCCATTGGTAAGTATAACATATCACCTTTTCCAAGTAGTTTTTCAGCTCCAGCAGCATCTAGGATTGTACGAGAGTCAATTTGACTTGCTACGGCAAAGCTAATTCTTGATGGAATATTGGCTTTTACGACACCAGTGATAACGTCAGTTGATGGCCTTTGAGTTGCAACGATTAAATGGATACCAGCGGCACGAGCCATTTGGGTAATACGCATAATTGAGTCTTCTACTTCTTTGGCAGCAACTAGCATTAAGTCAGCAAGTTCGTCAATGATTACTACTATATATGGTAGTTTTGGAACGCTTACATCGTTTGCTTTATTTTTCTTTTCAATAATTTCATTATAAGTTTTAATGTTTTTAGCACCGGCTTCACTAAATAGGTCGTATCTTCTTTCCATTTCAATTACAATCTTTTGAAGAGCAACGTTGGCTTTTTTAGGGTCAGTTACAACTGGACATAGTAAGTGTGGTACTCCGTTATAGTTAGATAGTTCTACTTTTTTAGGATCTACTAATACTAATTTGATTTCATCGGGTTTCATGAACATTAAGATTGAGGCAATGAAACTATTAATACATACAGATTTACCACTACCAGTAGAACCAGCTACTAGTAAGTGAGGCATTTTTGAGATGTCGCCACAGCAGGTTCTTCCCATTAGGTCTTTTCCTAGGGCAACTAAGATTTTAGCATCGGCCATATTTTTAGGAATGCTATTTAAGACTTCTCTAAGTGGAACAGAAGCAATATTTCTATTTGGTATTTCAATTCCGACAGTACTTTTGCCAGGAATTGGAGCTTCTATTCTAACGTCTTTGGCTGCTAGTGCTAGAGCAATTTCTTTATTAATACTGGTAATCCTACTTACTTTAGTACCAGCTTTAATTTCTACTTCAAATTGAGTTACAGCTGGGCCTTCATGAATAGCAACTACTTTACCGGTTATTTGAAAATCACTTAGTACTTTTTCAAGAGCAATACGGTTTTGATTTAAGAATTCGGTGGTATTGCCTTTAGTGCTTTTCTTAACTGGATTTAAAATATCTAATGATGGTAGTTTGTATTCACCAGCTTGAGCAGGCGTATTATCTACGGTAATGGCTGGTTTAGGTTCTTTTTCAGGCTCTTCAGTATGATAATTTTTTAAGTCTTCTGAACTTGTAATAATTACTTTGGATTCTTCTTTTACATCTGCTGCATCAGGTTCACTGTGAGTTATGATAGCTCCAGTTTCATCATCGTCTTCTGATGGCTTAAATAGACTTGATTCTGACACACCTTTATTAATCTTTTTAAAGATATTACCAATTTTCTTAAACATGTCACCAAATGATAAGTCAAATAACATGAATAGACCAAATGCACCAAGAACGCCTAGGATTATGTAAGTTCCTTTGATATCAAAGAGATTTACTAGCCCCCAAGCAAAGAATGCACCAATAATTCCACCACCAGTTTGACCAATATTTAAGTAGTTTGTATCACTAATTGTTGTCATGAAATTATTGATGGTATTTTGAAAAACATCATTAGTTTTAATTTTTGCTGCATCATTTATATAATCTATATGAGAAAACGCTAAAAGAGCAATTAAAACAATATATAAACCAATTAGTCTACCACTAAAGAATTTTGGTGGTTCTCTTTTAATAATCATAAATAAGCCTAAGATAAGTAAAATTATGATAAATATTGACCACCAAGTTCCCATTAAAAAGATAGAAAATGATTTAACAATATGTCCGACAGGGCCAAAGTTACCTATCCCAATTATACTTACTAAAACAAGGATAAGACCAGTTAGCTCGGAACTAAATTTTACTTTACCTTCATCACTGTTTTTACGTTTTTTCTTCTTTGCCATACTATTCACCATATCCATTGTACTAAATTTATTAAAAAAAATCTAGATTAAAGAGACTATTATTGACTGGGATTTATTTTTTAAATGTACTTAAGTTTTTTTCTTGTGGAAGATATTTTTTGATTTCGGCTTTCATATCATTAAAAATTTGCTCAGAATTGGAATTAGCAACTTGTTCTTTTTCTCTTATGATTGAGCTTTCAATTGGTATTTGCTCACCAGTAGGTTTTGCTAAAACTATTCTTATACTTTTACCAGTAAAACCATCAAAAGCAGTTATGTTACCGATATATTGTCTTAAAAAACTATTTAGAGCTGTTTTATCATTTAAGATTTTGGAATTTTCATAATCATTAAATGTGATAGTTACATCCCTACTATGGTTAATTCTAAATATAGTAAAACTTTTTAGTTCGGTAGGTATTTCCACGGTTAGATTTAAAGAATTTGAAAAATGGTTTAGAATATATAGATGTTCTATTTCTTTATTTAAAATAATTTTATTTACTGCAGAAATATCCCCATTGAAGCTTGTAGGGCCATCTAATATGATTTCACTTAGTCCGTTTGGTAGTGTTATAGTGCTAGGCTTATATTTTCTTAATTTATATATTGTGATTTGTTCCGCGGGGTTATTATATGCTGGTTTCATTCTAAAAACTTTTATTCCAGGAAGAATAAACTCTTTTTCATTTGGTACTAATGACGGAGATAATACATTATAGAAATTGTATATTTTATATAAAGATTCTCCTAACACGTCAAGCCGTTTTTCTTGCGGAACGCTATAAATGAGTTTTAATAACGTTAACAACGGAATTTCATCACAAAAGTGTTCATCGTAAGTGATTTCTTTTAGTAATTTTGTACAATCTTGATTTTTAATTTTGATTTTTTGAAAAAGTTCAATGATTCTTTCTAGTGGATTGGGATAATTTAGTACGTTATAGAATTTTAATAATATCTGATTATTTAGTATACCATCTTGTATGTTATTTTCATCTTTAGTAAAGAATAAACTCTTATAAGCTGCCTCTAGTCTTAGTGCGTCATTACGAGTTATTGCTTTGCTTGTAAGTTTCTTTTTTAATAGTTCTTCTTGGTCAATATTCTCATAAGAAAGAGTTTGATTATTTGATATTTTGTTTTTCATTATTTCTTTGATGATTTCAGCTATTTGAGGTGATAAATCATTTAATGAAGTGATACTACTTTCATAACTGGCTATTGCATAATTAAAATACTCTTCTACTATACTTTTAAATTTATTTTTATCTATTAGTCCTAGACTTACTAAGATTTCTAATTTTTGGAGATGTTTTTTGACGTCATCTTTAGTTGCTTGATTATTTTGAGATTTTTGAAAAGACACTTTATATTCACTAATAATTGTAGAAGGCAAATTGATGCTAGATGCTTTTTTAACAATATTTTGATAAAGATCGTAAATGTCTTTCATTTTATATGTTAGTTTTATTTGATGATTTATTTCTATTCCAAGTGCCTTAGCATAATTTTCTAGTTTAGTATATATTTCTTTAAGTTTGATCACAAACAATTTATAAACCTTAAAAATATAGTCTTTGTTTGAGTAATCTATTGCTCGTTTAAGTTCTTTGCGTGGTATCTCCTTAGTATCAACAGTAAAATTTAAAGCTTCAACTGGATAATTAAAGTGAAATTTTGATTGCTGAAGAAATAATGCTTCGGTCATATCACATTCTTTTAGAAGTTCTATGAAGCCTTCTTGAGTTTCAAGAGCTTCACAATCAAGGTAATTATTAAATACCCAATCATGTGGTGGGTGTGATAAACTAATTTTTTTGATTGTTGAAGGAAATTCAATGGTGTCAAATTGCATTTCTCTTGTGGAAATGAGTTCTTTTAATCCTTCATTAAATTTTAGCTTAAGGTCAAGATTTATTAGTTTATCAAATGTCACTTCGTAATACATTTTAGAAAATACATCTAAATTAATTCTATTTAAAGAGCTTGGAAATTCAATTGGCGTATTATCGTATTTTAATCTTTCTATAAACGGTTTAAAAATCTCACTATAATATATTAATACTGGTGTATGTAATAACGTCGCATAATCGTCACTAATATATTCGACACCATTTGGTATTTCTCTATTGTTTTTAGTGTTTAAGATTGTTTTAAAAATTAATGAATAAAGCTGAACTAAAGCATATAGTTTTTGACTGCTTTGCATATACATGGATGGATTAGATTTCATGAATGTTATTATTTCTGGCTTGGTTCCATTTTGTGGAACTTCTATTTCGTTTGATAGAAAACTCATAAAAGTAGATAATGGTATTTGATCTGAAAAGTCAAAGGCTTTTAGGTCGTTAATGTATTTATAAATGTTCCTACTTTTTACCATGTAATTATCAAAGAAACTTGTAATAAGTTCTGGCGATGAAATACTAGCAAGAAGAGCAAGTTTAAATGGAGTATTAAAAATGTCACTAGCGCTAAATTCACCGCTGTCATTTGTAATTATTTGCTTTGAAAGACGAACTAGCCTTTCGTATTCGTTTATTCGCATAGTTCCATTATTTTCTTTTGATACATTTTGATAAGATTCATAGATTTTTCTTGATGAGTCTTTTGATATTACATTAATTAGATTAAGAAGAACGGTCTCTAAGTTTGCTTGTTCTTCTTTGAAGAAAGAATCAAATGATATCCCTTCGTAATCATTACTTATTGCAAGATTACATAGAATGTTAAATTTGGCTTTAAATAATTTTTCTTTTAAGTTTTCTAGTTTTTGATAGCCTAATTCTTCGATACCAATGCATTTAGCAATTAATTTGTCTAGTTTTTCTAGTTGTTCTTTTGAGGAAAGATTAGATGATAAAAGTTTTGTTAAATCTTCACTTATAGTATTTGCTAGATGACTATCGTTATATATTTCGTCTTCTATTTGAACAGTTGCTTTAGCGATACTTACTGGGGTTATTTCACTTAAGTTAATATCAAAGCCTTCAATGATTTTTTCGTACCTTTTTAAAGTAACTTGGTTTTCCTCTTTAGGTAAGTCAAGAGATGCTATCCTATCTTTTAAAGTGGTTATTTCTAGTAAGTTACCAGTTATGGCATTTTGCATGCTGATAATTTGAATTTCAATTTGACTGATTAAACTTTTAATAGTGTTTTTCTTATTCATAGACATGAATGGGTTTCTTTTTAGAATATTTTCTAAAGCAGCTTTTTTAAGGAATAAATTATTGATGTGATTTACGATAAGTGAGTGATAAAGTTTTTGTTTTTCTTCTAAGATAGATAAATATGTATGTTCTTTTTTATCACTTTGATTTAATGGGTCTATGATGAAGTCTATTTCTAAATTTATTTTGGTTAGCTTGTTTATGTAGTGATGTAAGTATTTATCATCTTCTAGTTTTAGATCTAGTGATGTTAATGTTTTATTTTGATTTAACTTAGCTAGATATACTCTTTCGTAAGTTTTAATTTCATTTTTATTTTCATGATAAAAATCTTCATTTGGTTTGTAAATGAAGATTTTACCGGTTGTTATAAAATTGGTATTTGTATTAATTTTTTCTTTTTTAAATAGTTTACTAAATAGCCCCATAGTTAAGTCCTTTTAATAGTTATTCGCCTTCTTTTAAAATACTCAAGAAAGCTTCAGGTGGCACTTCTACACTACCAACCATTTTCATTCTTTTTTTACCTTCTTTTTGTTTTTCTAAAAGTTTACGCTTACGTGAGACATCACCACCGTAGCATTTTGCTAGAACGTTTTTACGCATAGCACTGATATTTTCTCTTGAAATTACTTTTGAGCCAATACTAGCTTGAATTGGTACTTCAAACATTTGTCTTGGAATAAGAGTTCTTAGAGATTTTGTTATAGCATGGCCTCTGTTGTAGGCAGCATCTTTGTGAACGATTAGTGATAAAGCATCAACAATTTCGCCATTTATTAAAATATCCATCTTAACTAAATCGCTTATTTTATATTCAGATATTTCATAGTCTAGTGAAGCGTAGCCTTTAGTGTAACTTTTTAGTTTATCAAAAAAGTCATAGACTATTTCGGCAAGAGGTAGTTCGTAGATGATATTTACTCTTTTTGGGTCAATAAACTCGGTTGTTTTGTAGATTCCACGTTTATCTTCACATAAGTTCATGATTGCGCCGATATAGTCACTTGGTACAAAGATACTTGCTTTAACGTAAGGCTCTTTGATGTATTTTATTTTTGTTTTGTCGGGCATTTTGCATGGATTATCAACGTCTACGGTTTCATCGTTTGTTAAGGTTACTTCGTAGATTACTGATGGGCTGGTGGCAATTATATCAATATTAAATTCTCTTTTGATTCTTTCTTTAAAGATGTCCATGTGTAAAAGACCTAGAAAACCACATCTAAAGCCAAAGCCTAGAGCTTCACTGGTTTCTGGTTCAAATGTTAGTGAGGCATCATTTAGTTTTAGTTTTTCAATTGCTTCCTTTAGGGCATCATATTTATTTGGCTCTATTGGATAGATTCCACTATATACCATTGGTTTCATTGGTTTGTAACCTTGTAGTGGAGTATCTGCTTCATCTTCTTTAGTAGTAATGGTATCACCTACTCTTACAGCATCGATGTTTTTGATGCTTGCACATACCCAGCCAACATCGCCAGCACTTAATTCTTTTAGTTGTTTTTCTGCTGGAGTATTAATTCCTAACTCAGTAACCGTAAATGAGTCTTTATTTGACATCATAATGATGGTATCACCTAGTTTTATTTTACCACTTTTGACACATACGGAAGCAATAACACCACGATATGAATCAAAGTATGAGTCAAAAATTAAAGCTTTAGTGCCACCTTGTAAATTAGTTGGTGCTGGTACTCTTTCAATTATGGCATCTAATATTTCTTTAATACCAATACCGGTTTTAGCACTACATAGTAAAATTTCGTCTTCTTTAAAACCTAAGACCTCTACTAGTTCTTTTTTAACTTTTTCTATGTCAGCATTTGGTAAATCTATTTTATTAATTACGGGAATTATAGTAAGGTCACTGTTTAGAGCTAGGTAGAGATTGGCAAGAGTTTGGGCTTCTATTCCTTGGGCAGCATCAACTAATAAAAGGGCCCCTTCACAAGCTGCTAGTGAGCGTGATACTTCATAAGAAAAGTCTACATGTCCTGGGGTATCTATTAAATGAAGAGAATAACCATTATATTCGATGCAAGCAGTATTTAGTTTTATTGTAATACCTCTTTCTCTTTCAATGTCCATATTATCTAAGATTTGAGCTTTCATTTCTCTTTTTGATACGGCACCGGTATATTCTAACAAACGGTCTGCCAGTGTGCTTTTACCATGATCTATATGTGCGATAATGCAAAAGTTACGTATTTTATCCATGTTTATCACCTGCTTTGTTAATTTTATCATATTTTGTAAAAGAAAAAAAGAAGCTTTTATTCAGCTTCAATTACGGCTTTAATTCTTCTTACGCCAGCTGATGATGCTTCTTCTTTAACAATTTTAAATTTACCTATTTCTTTAGTGCTTTTAACGTGTGGCCCCATACATATTTCTTTAGAGACATCACCAATAAAGTAAACAGTTACAATATCAGGATATCTATCTATAAATGAGTGCTCAGCACCGATTTGGACTGCTTCTTCTTTGCTCATTTCTTTTACGCTTACTTCTAAATCTTCATTAATCCATTTATTTACTAGTTCTTCAGTTTTTTGTAATTCTTCAGGTGTTAATTTATGATCACATGAAAAGTCAAAGCGCATTCTTTCATTATTGATGTTTGAACCTTTTTGGTGAACATCTTTATTAACGGTAATTTTTAATGCCGCATTTAAAAGATGAGTTGCTGTATGGTATCTTGTTTCAGTTTCGCTGTCGCCAGCAAGACCGCCTTTAAACATACCTTTTGATGCTGTACGAGATTTTTCTTGATGTTCTTTAAATTTTTCAGCAAAGCCAGCTTCATCTACTTTAAGATTTTTTTCACTTGCTAGTTCAAGAGTAAGCTCAATTGGAAAACCATAAGTATCATATAATTTAAATGCTAAATTCTTATCTATTTCTGTTAAACCTTCAGTTTCTTTAGCAAAAACTTTTAAACCTTTTTCTAGAGTTTTACTAAATTTAACTTTTTCTTTTTTTAGTTCATCTATGATATGTTCTTCATTTTGTTTTAATTCACCATAGTATTTTGCATATTTAGAGATTATCATCTTTGCTAGAGTTTCTTCAAAATCACTATTTAAGTCTATATTAAGTTTTCTAGCGTGACGTAGCATTCTTCTAATTAGTCTTCTTAGAATGTAACCTCTATCAGTGTTTGATGGGACAACCCCTGCTTCATCGGCTAGGATAAAGACACTTGTTCTAATATGGTCAGCGATAATTCTAATAGATTTTTCATTGCCTTCATAAGGAAGATTAGATATTTCACAAATTTTATTAATTATGTCTAACCAAACACTTGATTTATAGTTATCATTAACGCCTTCTAAGACTGCTACTACTCTTTCAAGGCCCATACCAGTATCAACATTTTTCTTAGGTAAAAGTTCTACGGTGCCATCTTCTTTTTTGACATATTCCATGAAAACGTTGTTCCAAATTTCAACCCATCTGGCATCTTCGGGGTCAAAAACTTTAGGAGCTTCATCATTACTACGAAAGTAAAATATTTCAGTATCACCACCACATGGGCCGGTTTCACCTGCTATCCAGAAGTTATCTTCTTTACCTAAACAAGCAATTCTTTCACTTGGAATGCCTAAACTTTCCCAGCAGAAAATACTTACTTCATCCTTAGGAATTTGATCATCACCTTTATAAACAGTTACAGCTAGCTTTTCTACAGGAATATTTAGTACTTTTGTAAGAAATTCAAAGCTATATTCAATGCTTTCTTTTTTAAAGTAATCACCTAGTGACCAGTTTCCTAACATTTCAAAAAATGTATGATGGGTAACATCGCCAACAGAATCTAAATCGTTAGTACGAATACATTTTTGGTAGTCTACTAATCTTGTCCCATAAGGATGTGGTTTACCCATTAGATATGGAATAAGTGGCTGCATACCAGCTGTATTAAATAATACACTTGCATCATTTTCAGGAACTACTGGCGCTGAAGGAATTTGTTTGTGTCCTTTGCTAACAAAATAATTTATGTATAAGTCTTTTAAATTCATGTAAATTCCTCTTTTCGTTTCTATAAAAAAATTTTATCACAAAAAAAACTATTTTAAAATAGTTAATTGCTGTTTATTTCCAAATACTTTTAGGAATTAAAATAGTTTCGATAATAGCTTTATTTTCACTTATTTTAATATCTAAAACTTTAGCTAAGCTTTCTTTTGCTAGTAGGAATTCTAGTTGTTCTTTTTTATAACTTAGAATGTCTGATATTAGAGGTGCTCCTTCATTAAATTCTTTAGGTACATAATATTTAATTAAGATGTTAGATGTACCATGATTTTCTATTTCAGTTTCAAAGTAACTAGCTTCTTTGGTAAGAGCTGTACTAGTAAAACCATCTTCATAGATAAAACACTCTTTTAAGTGATTTAATTCGTTTAAATTCTGCACTCCATATTTTTTAAAAGCATCTATGGTTACGCCTCTAAATACTATAAAGTTTTTATTAGTTTTGGGAAATAAGCTAATGGCTTTTTCAATATTTGTTGTTAGCTCGCTTACCTCTTTTATTTTTTCTTTATCTACTTCACCATTTATTTCGTTATCCCAGTTATTTCTTAATATAGCATTAATATCTTTGAAAGATGCACCAGTATATTTTCTTAAAGCGGTTATTAGTACTGGGGCAGTTTCTTTAGTAAAAATATTAATTAGAGGCATAAAGATGCCAGTTATCTCTTGTTCATCTTTAAATTCTATGTAACTATTAAAGTCTTCTTTTTGAATAAAGTTATTAATATTTATTAATTTATCGCCTTTAATAAGCGAGTAAATGTATTTTATTTCTTTACTTTCTATCAATTTAAAAACTCCTAACCTTTGATTTTTTCTAGGAACTTTTTACTTTTTAAATATAGACCCGTGTATCTATCGTAATAGGTTTTTAGAAAGTAGTCGATGTTATTTTTTACTTCAGCACTTATTTCTAGTTTACTGATAGTATTTATATCTACTAAATAGTACATTCTTAGCATTTTTAAAGTTTTACTATTATAAATAATTTGATTAGTATAACATTTCTTACAAATGTAACCGCCTTCGTCTGCTGATATGGTTATAATATCTGTTTTACTACCACATAAACAGCATGAATCAAAAACAAGGCCTACACCGAGGTAGTCTAACATTTTAGTTTCATAAATATTAGTTATTATTCCTGGGTCTAGGCCATCATTTATTTTTAACAAACTACTAATTAATAAATTATATATTTTAGGGTTTGAATTTTGCTTAAATACTTGTTTGGATAGATCACATAGATAAGACATATAACTAATTAAGATAATATCATTTTTGATGTTTTTAAAGTCATTAATAATATCAGCTTCTTTAATAGTACTTAATTTATTTTCTTTATAGTAAAGCCAAAATTTAGAATATGATAAATTCATTGTTGGTACTCTTAATGGACTTTTTAAACTTTTAGCGCCTTTAACGATGGCACTTACGATACCACCTGCTGTTAAGATATTAATTATCTTACTTGTTTCTTGATAATTTGTCTCACTTATTACTATGCCTTCTACCTCAGTTAACATTTACTACTCACCTTTTTTATATATTAAATAATATTTTATTTCTCCTGTTTCTTTAAATAGTTCCCAAGCTTCTTTCTTTGTCATATAATCCCTAGCCGCCTTTCTACTACTATAATGGGACTATATGTTATATTTTATTCACTTTTTTGAAATTGGCAATCTTCCAGTAACATATTCATGGTATGCTTCTTTATATGTACATAATGTTAGTGGGATATTGTTGTCATTTAAATAAGCAATAATATCATCTATTTCATCATTAAATAAAACGCGACCATTTTCACTATAAGAATATTTAACAATTCTTTCTTTATCTACTTTATGATCACCAGCTAAAGTATACGCTCTAAACTGCTGAAGAATGTGACCACAATTTAGATCTAGTCTTTGCTGGTAATACATTCTCTTTGAAACACTGATTAATTCATCCATGCTATAATGAGTCATTCTATAATAATCTAAAATAGTAAATTTTCTTCTATTACCATTTCCATCTTTTATTCCAAATTGGATTTTAAAAGCAATATCTTTTATTAGTTCTTTAACGCTTTCTTCTCTTATAAATCTTTCTCTTGCAAATTCTTCGCATAAAGCATGGAATTCTGGAGAGTATTTTGTCATTTCGGTATCTTCAGCCACTTGTTTCATTACTTTATTAAAATGATTTAAATGATTAATACCATGATTTACTGTCATTAACTCAGGTGGGAATATATAATCGGAATTCAAATAATTTTTTATTAATTCTGAAATACTTTTTTCAGAGTCTTCTGTTAATTTTTTTCTAGATTCTACTATTCGTCTTTCAGCATCTTTGGCGGTAGCATCAATAAAACTTTGGATTATGTCAGCATAAGCAGAATTTTTATCTTTATTTTCTCTAAGTATTTTTCTTTGGTAATATTTTTTACTGTCACTTAGGCCTTGATAATATTCTGTGAATTCATCTAAATTAAGAGATAAAATTTTACTTAATGAAAGACTATCAGCTTTAGCTTGAACATTTCTTCTAGTTTTTTCTTGATATTGCAGAATTGCTTCGTTTTGAGGATTTTCAATGCTTTCACTTGCTATATACATTTTTATATAACTTTTTAGAGTTTCAGTCATATAATACTCTCCAAAAAATAAAGTATCTTCTAAATTCGTATAAGTTGCGCCATTTACATAGGCTTCTAGGCAAGTTTTACCTATTTCTATTTTTTGATCACGTGTTAATTTCATCTAATTCAACTCCTTAATAATCTCTAAAACCTAATTCGGTTAAATATTTTTCTTTATCACGCCAATTTTTAATTGTTTTTACAAACAACTCTAAATATACTTGCTTGTGTAACATGGTTTCAATATCTCTTCTTGCATAAGAACCAATAGTTTTAATCATTGAGCCTTGATGACCAACAATTATTTTCTTTAGTGAATCCCTATCAACAATGATATCTACGTTAATATTTATAATATTGCTTTTTTCTTCGTAAAGCGTTGTTACACAAGTTACTGAGTGCGGCACTTCATCATTTGTTAAATTTAAGATTTTTTCTCTTACAAGCTCACTGATGATGAATCTAACACTAGTATTGGTAAGAGTTTCATCGTCATAGTATTTGATATCGTCTGTCAAGTATTTTTTGATAACACTAATTAGACGGCTTACATTATCATCTTTAATAGCACTTATTGGTACGATATCAGCAAAATCATATAAGTCTTTATACCTATTAATAGCGTTTAATATTTCTTCGTTATTTAGTTTGTCTATCTTGTTTAACACTAGAATAACTGGTGACTTTACTTTGTTTAGGGTTTCTACGATAAATTTATCACCTTTACCAAGAGGCGCGGTGGCATCTACCATAAAAAGAATAACATCTATATCATCAAGTGATTTGTATGATTCTTGGTTAAGTAGTTTTCCTAGTCTATCTTGCGGTTTATGAATTCCTGGAGTATCTATAAATATTATTTGTGTATCTTCGTCGTTGTATACGCCTTGAATTGCATTTCTAGTGGTACCAGCCACGTTTGATACAATTGCTAAGTGTGTTTTTAATATAGTGTTTAGCAGTGTGCTTTTACCAGTGTTTGGTCTACCTATAATACTTACAAACCCACTTTTCATAAAATCATCCTTTCTTTTAGTAGATATTGAATGTTAATGAGCCAACTTTTAATATTTTCTCGTTACGATTTAAGTCATATAAATAAACTAATGAGCTTGGCCCCATGAATTCAATTATAACATCTTTATTAAAATATTTTAAGTCATTTATATTATTTGAACCAACCATAATGTATATTTTATCAAAATCGCCTTTTTTGTAGCCACACGCTACGGCTCTAGCAATGGCTGCTTGCTCTGCGTAGATAGCATCACGGAAAATATTATTTTTAACAGTTACACCACCAAATGTACGACCATCAGTAGTTACTACTACACTACTAAAACATAAAGTGTCATGTGGAGCATGCGCGTTACTTAATAATCTTTCTAATTCGTTAATCATGTTTTTCCTCCAAAACAAACGGATGTGGGCATAAGTCTTTTACTTTAAATATTTCACATTTACCATTTTTATTATAGCAGTATACATCTGCTTCTTCACTAAAGAACTCAACAAGTAATTCTCTACATAAAAAGCAAGGCTTACAGATTTCTTTACTGCTACCCATAACGTGAATTTCTTTAAAATCTTCTTTTTTGTAACCATCAGCGATAGCAGAAGCTACGGCAACTTGCTCAGCACATAAACCATTTTTGTATGAAGCATTTTCAACATTTACCCCAATAAATTCTTGATTATTAGTCATAATTAGAATACAAGCAACATTATATTTACTATAGGGGGTATAGGCGTTTTTGATTATTTTTTTTAAATTTTCAACCATTTTTATTCTTCCTTAATTTATAATATTTTTTTCGTTTAAGATTTCTTTTTGTAAGTCAAACATTTCCTTTTCTTCTTGTTCACCTAAGGTGTGATCATATCCTAGAAGGTGTAATAAACCATGAACTGCTAAAAAGGATAGTTCGCGTTTTTCACTATGAGCATATTCTATGGCTTGGCTTTTCATTTTAGGAATGCTGATGTAAATATCACCTAAAACATTAATTGGTCCAGGAAACATGCCGTTATCATTTAAAGCGAAGCTTATTACGTCAGTTGTTCTATCAATTCTCCGATAGGTTTTATTTAGTTCATGCACTTCTTCATCATTAGTAAGAATCAAACTAAAACAAGCATTTTCTATTTTTAATTTTTCTAGAGTATATTCTAATACATCTTCTAAATAATCATAATCTTTATAATTTACTTTATCAATAATTTCTATATCATTCATAATCTTACTCCATATATATTTAGTATTATTATACTTAATGTTACGATTACGATAATACAAATAACATTAAGCAGCAAGTTGTTTTTAAGGGTGTCTGAGTATTTTTTAAATACAAGTTTGGTTATTACGTATATTAGATAGCCAAATAAGCCTCCTATTACATTTAGGATAATGTCATCTATGTCAAAGCTTCTGCCAATACATGACTGGATAGTTTCAATACTAAAACTAGTGATAAAGGTGATTAAAAGATTGTACCAAACTTTTGGCAGTTTACAGTAATAACTTATAAAGTAACCAAAGGGAACAAATATTAAGATGTTACCAATAACGTTACGATAAAATAACTTACTGTTTAAGTGATACCTAAACATTTCTTTAAACGGGATAAAATTATTTGAATAGGATTCAAAATCAGTGCTTGTTACTAGTTCAAATAGTAATAAGATATACACGATAAATGATAGTGATAATAGTTCTTTATATAAGACAAACTTCTTTTTATTTACTTTAATGTAAGTTAGTCTAATGGTTATTAACACAATAACAAATAATAATAACATTGGCCACATTTCAATTAAGAGATTAATTGCTTTGGTTGGTATCATTTAGATCACTTTCCTCAATGTATGAATACTCGTTTATTAATTCATTTGTAATAACAAATACTCTATAGTTTATTGTACTATCATTTTCATCTTTTTTCAAAACTTTTTGACTAATTATTTCACCTTTTCCAGCAAGTTTTTTATTAAACTCTTCTTTTATGCGATTTAGGGCATCTTTTTCTTCATTTTTTTTAGTTGTTTTAGTATACTCTATTTCTTTGTAGATTTTGATTTTTAACCAGAAGATTTTAATTTCTTTAATATTTTCTTGTTTGAAATACTGATATTTATTCTTTCTTAGAATGCGATTATTGATATTAAAGTTATATCTTTCATTACCAGTTTTAGTTTCTATTTCTTCAGTTTTGGGCATGCTGATTTCGGCATTGTACCAAATATTGCCGTAAACTTCGCCTGCTGCTGGAACAAGACCTTTAACGTTTTCGTATAGAGTTATTTTGCCACTTATTAATGTGGAACCTTTTTTGACATAGTCACCACTTCTTACAAGAGGAACACCTTTGGTACTAACTACTTTGGTGATGTAGGCATCTTTTAAAGCGATGATATCTCTTGGCTTATCTTCGGTTTTTGGTGCGATGATTATTCGCTCTTCAGCTCTAATAATATATTTCATGCCATCTTTAGTAATGCTTAGCCATTCTAGAGTATTTGGATTATCTTTAAGAATTTCTTTAGTTATTTTATCTAGAGTTTCAAAAGAATAACCAAGAGTATATTTTTTTATGCCATGGTTTTTTAATTCTTCACTAACTAGTTTTCTAATACGACTATTTTGATGAATAACTTGTACATCTAAAATATAGTTTGATAAATAGTTTACCCAAATAAACGATAATGCTACTACGAGAATATAAAAAAGATTTTGCTTAATTAAGTATTTTAGAGAAAGAAATCCATCATATTTAAAAACTCTAATTTTAGAGTAATAGTTTAGTTTTTTAATCTTACGGTAATCTTTAACATCTATTAAAACTTCTAAGTGGTCTTTAAAATATTTTACATCATATAAAGATATTTGATTATCTATACATTTTTTAATAAATTTATTTTCATATTTTTTTACTTCAAGCCATATTCTTTTATTCATATAAGACTCCGCTAATTATTCCTTCAATAAGTAACTCTACTTTTTCTAGTCTCTTTATTTTAAGGTTTAGACCTTTTATTTTAATATTTTGATTAGCTAGTTTAACTAAAATTACTTTATCAGAGAAAGATAGAATACACTCATAGTTATATATATAAATATTATTATCATATAAACAAATATAGTATGATTTATCTCTTAAGGCATTATCTATTATATTTAGCATATTCTTCACCATTTAATTATATGTGGCATAGAAAAAAATAAGACATGAGTACCTTATTTGATAGATATTAGTATGCGACTTTGTATGGATTGGTTGCAGTTCCAGCTCCATTAGAGCAATTAACAATTGCTGTATAAGTGTTTGTTGTTGGAAAAGCATTTGCATCTTCGCCATCTATCGTTATTGCCAAAAGCGTGTCTTCTTTTTCGTTCCATTTAGTTTCTACTAAAGTTTCGGTTTCGTAATTTTTTAAAAATATGACACCAGTTATCACTACAAATACACTCAAAAGAAGAACTAGTGATAAGTTTTTGATTTTCATTTTACCACCTATTTTCTTCTTTTATTATATAACAACCCCGTGTCAAATATGAGTGTGGAAAAAAATCACACTTTTGTGTGATTTATTGTAGTTTTTCTCTTACTATTGAGCTTACTTTTTTCATATCAGCGGCTGCTCCACATTTTGAGCCAACTGTTTTAATTACAAGCCCCATACCTTTCATACCATCAGGATTAAGTTCTTTGATTGTTTCATCAATGATTTTTTCTAGTTCTTCATCGCTTAATTCTTCAGGTAGGTACTTATTTAAGATTTCTATTTCTTTTTCTAAATTATCTGCTAAATCTGTGCGGTTATATGTTAAATATTCCTCTTTACTATCTTTACGAGTTTTAACTTGTTTTTTAATTACTGCTAGAACTTCATCATCAGTAAGTGATGATTTTTTATTTATTTCTTCATTTTTAAGAGCACTTTTAAGCATACGTAGTACTGATAAAGTAAACTTATCTTGCTCTTTCATTGCAGTTACTAAATCACTATTAACTTTTTCTAACATATTATTTTCTCCTAGTCTCTATTACGATTTTTCTTACGAGAATTCTTAATCATTTCTTTAAGTTCGTTTCTTCTACGAACTCCTGGTTTCTCGTAGCATTTATGTTTTTTTAGTTCAGAAGGGACACCACTACGAGCTACTTTAATTTTGAATCTCTTTAGAGCATTATCAACATTGCCATTTCTAACTTCTACCTTAGTCATTATAATCCCTCCTTTCAAAGCTAAATGTATTATAACATTATTATTTTATGCGTGCAATATAAATGATTGAAAATGTTGAAAAATGTAGTTAAACATTCTGCTAACAGGAATTTTTACATATGAAATGGTGAGTCGCCGGAGTCTTTTTCGGTTGGTGAAATGGCCCCCTGCGTACTAAAGTCTTCACCTTCCATTATTTGATTTATTCTCTGTTTAAACTTTTCTAATGCACATTTGCCTGCACTTATTGCTTCGCTTTCACTAATTTCTAAAAATTTAGCAATAGTACTAATAGAATAACTTTTACTATTAATATATCCTAGTAAGAGGATTATCATCATGATTTCTTTTGGTTTAAATCCATATATGATGTATGCAAAATTTTTGTTTTTTATTAGTTCTAAAACTTTTTGATAATCTTCTTTTGTTAATTCTTCTACTTCTTCGGTACTAGGTTTTACTGGTTTTGGTAATTGTTTTGCATTTTGAGTTGCAACATCTTGGGCACTAAGCCTATTTCTTATTTTATGAACTATATATCCATAAAATTTTTTTCTTTGAGCTTCTGTAAGTTTACCAACGGGTGGATTATTTAAGTCGCCAGCATATCTTAATAGAACGATTTTCTTTTCCTCATCGCTTAGACTTGCTATTGCTTTATCTATTTGTTCCCTTGAATATTTACAAAAATATTCATAGATTGTTTTGCATTTTCCTTTTGCTGAATGTTTTACTGCGATTGCATGTTTTATTTTGGGAATGATGCTTTTATGAATTTTTTTACAGGTAGCGGTGCTCGTTGTTTTTACTGGTTCAAAATTTAAATTACCACTGTATCTATCTAATATTATTTGTTTTTCTTCTTCGGTTAAACTTTCGAATGCTTCATCTACCCATTCTTTAGGATAAGGACTTAATAGTTCATAGAATGTTTTTCTAGAATATTGTTTCTGTGGATTTTTTCTAGGCGTTACATTAGCTTGCTCGACTTCGCCTTCTTGACGGACAATTATTCTTTTAATTTTAGGAATTGTTACATGGTAAAAGTGATTGCTTTGCTGGCTTGTTAACTTACCAGTTGGTCGGTTATTAAAATTACCATTATACCTTGTTAAAATTAACTGTTTTTCTTCATCATCTAAAACTGATATGGCTTTATCGACTTGTTCTTTTGAAAACTCATTTAGAATCTCGTAGAACGTTTTGTTCCTAGTTATTTTTTTTGGTAATTTAAATTCTTGGTTTGCAGTTATAGCTTTTTTAGATGTAGTTACGGCTTTTGTACTTGCAGGTGTTAAGTAGTTGTGAGTTTCTCGTTCTTGTTTTTCTAATTCTCTTTTGATTAGTTTCTCTGCTTTTTTTAGTCTCTTATGAATTGTTGGTTGAAGACAGTTTGCTTTTTTTGCTATTTCTTCTTGGGTATATCTTTTGCCACCATTAAATCCGTAATAAAGATTTACTGTTTCTCTTAGTGCTGGTGGAAGTTTTTTTACAAGTTCTCTTACTCTAAGAATTGTTTCGGCATTAAGATATTCTTCCTCAATGTCTAAACCATCAGATAGAAAATCTTCAATGTGGCGTTCTTTATCTTTTTGACCGATATTTACAGGCTGGCTTAAACTTATATCTGCTTGAACTTTTTTTAATTTTCTTAAAAACATATTAATTTCGTTATCAATGCATTTAATTGCGTAGGTCGATAATGCCGTTTCTTTAGCTGGATCAAAGGTATCAACAGCTTTAATTAGACCTAAATTACCAATGGAAACCAGTTCTTCTTTATCATAGTTTACAGACCCATATCTAGTAGATACTCGGTAAGTTACTAGTCGCATGTTACTTTCTATGAGCTTTTGTCTAGCATCAAAGTCCCCTTCTAACATTAATTCAATTAATCGCTTGTTTTCTTCTTTAAGTAAACTCTTTGGTAGTGTGTTTATATCTATATAATTTTCTTCTGCCATTATTACACCCGCTTTGGTTAGTGATGTTTATACTACTACGTTTTGGTTGATATTGCAAGAAAAAAAGCCTTACGGCTTATTTGTATTCTTTTAAGATTTCTTCTATTTCTTCTTTAGTTTTAAAACCAATAAATTTAGTTACTAGTTCTTTGTTTTTGTAGATTTCTACTGTGGGAATGCTCATTACACCATGGCTTTGAGCTAATTCTGCGTGAGTGTCAGTATCTACTTTGATAATTTTAATGCCTTCTAATTCGGTAAGCTCCATACCAAGCATTTTGCAGGGACCACACCAGTTTGCAAAAAAATCAACGATAGTTAAGTCGTTTGTTAAAACATCGTTTAATTCTTGATTACTTAGATATTCAATCATTTTGAGTTTCCTTTCTATAATCATTAATAATATCACTTGCACCTGTGAAGGTTAATTTTTTGTTATTAACAAGTTTTTCAGCACTTTCAGGAGTAATTATATTATATTTTAGTAGTACTCTTAAGCTTTCAGCGTTAGCTTCAGTTTTGTCTTTTTCTTTTTCATAGTTGATACAGATTGTGTATACCTCATTTACGCCGTTATAAGTGTCTTTAATATAGCTTGATAAGATTGGCGTTTTAGTTAGTAGTGTATCTGCATAAGAACTTTTATTTACTAGTTCTGAGGTACTACTGATGGTGCTTAGTAAGAATACTATGATAAATGATACAACTACGCCTTCTAGTACTCCGCAAATTAAACCACCAATACGGCTTGGTATACCTAGGATAAGTCCACTATTTAAAAGTCTTCCGACAACACCGGTTACTTTAGCAATTACGCCTAAGATAGTACTTATGATTGCTAGAGTTACTGCATAACTTAGTCCTTCTATAACTAAAATATTAAATGTTTGTACACCACTAAATTTTCCAAATAAGTTTAAAAATGGTATATAGTCATAAAATAAGTTAGATACAGGATTTTTTAAGTAAAATGCTAGTATGATGACAATAATTGTCCCAACAAATGTTACTATACTATTAATTATTCCTTTTTTAAAACCAACTAGAGCAGATAGTAATAAGACTCCAATGATTATATAATCTATTATGTTCATTAAATCACATCCTATTAGAATTATATTATAAATGCTCAAAAAAATAAAGATTTATTTATTCTTTTATGGTATTATTTTGTTAGGTGATTTGTGCATGACTATTGTTTTTAAAGTTAGTGATAATATAAAAAATGAGATGATTAAGTATTATAGTGATAAGAAAAGAAGTAAAACTCCACCTTATGCGATATTTCAAGCTGATGAGGCAGATACAATTATTACTTTGTATGAGTCAGGTAAAGCGATGTTTCAAGGAATGAGTGCAGATATTGATGCTAATATGTGGAAGGATTTAGAGAGGTCTTGGAATCACAGAGATATTGATTTGGAGCTTTCTAAGAAGGAAGAAAAGAAAAAGGAAGAAAAAGATACGAGGTTTGTAAATGCGGCGACGGTTGGTTCTGATGAGGTTGGTACTGGTGATTATTTTGGGCCAATTGTAGTTACAGCTTCTTACGTTAGTAGAGATATGATGAAACTTTTAACTGATTTAGGAGTTAGAGATTCTAAGAAACTTACGGATGATAAGATTTTAAAGATTGGCCCTACTTTAATTAAGGAAATACCACATGTTACTTATATTCTTAATAATGAAACTTATAATAAGTATGATCATAATATGAATAAGGTTAAAGCTATTTTACATAATAAAGTTCTTTGTGAGATTTTAAGTAAGCCAAATATTAGTTATGATTATATTGTTGTTGACCAGTTTTGTTATCCGAAGAATTATTTTGGTTATTTAAGTGGAGCTAAGGAAGTTTGTAAGCAGATTACTTTTACGACTAAGGCTGAAGATAAGTGTTTAAGTGTTGCGGCTTCTTCTATTATTAGTAGATATATTTTTCTTAAAGAGTTTGATAAGCTTGGCGAAAGTGTTAATACATTTCTTAAGAAAGGCGCTGGCAAAGAGGTTGATGAGATTGGAGCAATGATTGTAAGAAAATATGGTTTTGATAAGCTTAAAAGCATTGCTAAATTGAATTTTAAAAATACTGAAAAGATAAAGGAACTTTTAAAGTAATTTCTTTCTAACATGAATAAATTAAGCAAAATAATAGCGAGTAATTAAACTCGCTTTTTAGATGTGATTACTAATAAAGGTTTTAAGTAAACTATACTGAGGAATATTGACACTTTTAAATTTATAATCTAACTCAGCTAGTTCTAGTAGGATGTTTTCTAGTTCTTCTTTAGTATATTTAATGCTTTTTTCTTTGGCTAGTTTCATACGATATGGGTGAACTGCTAGAATTCTTGCTATTTCATCTGGGGTTTTATTCATGGCTTTAGCAAAATAGATTAGACGGTAAGATGAAGCAAGAAGAGCTACAAATGGAATGCAGTCATTTTTTGAGGTTTCAAAGTCATTAAGGAGTTTGGGAATAACCGCATAATTTTTATTGGTGATAGCATCAGCTAAAGCATAAGATTCATCACTTACTAGTTTAGCGCCGTACTCTTCTACTTCACTTTCAGTGATATCTTTAGTGATATTACTTATTTTATCTATTTCATTTAATACTAAATCATAGTTATTTAGGTTGTATTCAAAAAGCAAGTTTAAAGCACCATAAGAAATTTTGATATTTTGACTTTTGGCATAGTTATTTGCTTTTGTGTTTAGGTCATTTGGTTTAAGTTCGCTTATTTCAATAACATGGCCATTTTTATTTATTAGTTTATAGATTACGCTTCTTTTATCTATACTATCGGTAATTAAAATTAGTTTGGTTTTATCATTTGGGTGCTCTAGGTAGCTTTCTATTTTTTTGCTTTCGGCGCTAATTTTAAAATTTCTAACAATTACTATTTTGTCTTCGTCAAGTAGTGATATGTAGTTGCATTCTTCAATAACTTCATTAATGTTTGAGTCACTGTAATTAATTTTGGTAATATTAGTGGCGTTTTTGGTTATTTTATTTAGTTCATCGTTTAGTAGTCTTTCTGAGAAACTAGATATTAGATAGATATTCATAGGCTAGTCCTTTACGATACCAATTTTAGAAAATGGGTATAGAACAATATTGGTTTTGCCTAGGATTTGGTCTTTTTTGATTGGACCGATGATTCTACTATCTTGAGATAAAATGCGGTTATCACCCATTACAAAGTATTCGTCATCTTTTAGTTTTACTTCATCAAAGTCAGCTGTTTCAGATAGAGAGTATTTATCTTCTACTTCTTTTTCGTTAATGTATAATTTACCATCTATGTAGCTGACGCTTTCTCCAGGAAAAGCAATAATTCTTTTGATGATTGGTTTTTTATCAGTTTTTACTACGACAATGTCAAAACGTTTTAGGCCGTGAACTTTATAACCTATTTTATTTAATATCATAATATCGCCATCTTCAAGGGTTGTAAACATACTTGGACCGTTTACTTTAATTGGAGTAGCGATAAATGTTCTAATAATAATTACCACTAAAATAATGATTAGATATGGAATATAGTCTGATATTACTTCTCTACTTGGGATTATTTTTTTTTCTTTTTTCATCGTTAGTCACCTAGTTAATTATATCAAAGAATATGGATTCTATAAAGGGGGATTATAATGTTTTTAAACTATTTTCTTTTGACTTTGCTGCTGTGATACTTGTAATTGTGTCATTTAATAGTTCATTTTTACTGGTTAGTGGTCCGGTTATTTTTAGATTTAAGTAAGGATCAATATCGTAAGGATATGATGAAATAGTAAGGCCTTCACATTCACTTGTAAGTCTTAAGAAAGTTCTTAAAAATTTTTCGGTTAAATTGGTTTGAATTTTTTCTTGCTCGTTATTTAGAGTTTCTTCAGCTTCAGCGTTTAAATTTTTGTATTTCACTTTTTTATCAATGGCAACTTTTTTGGCATTCCAGCGTTCTATTAAAATACTTGATATTTTAATTTTTGTAATTCCAAGAGTATTAATGAAAGCTAAGATGATACTGGCCGCTACGGTAAAACTTGCGGTGGTATCTTCTAGATGAGCTTCACTTTCATCTTTAAAGCCACTGTTAACTTTATATAATAATCTATTAATTTTTTTGGTGTATGGTGTTTTTTCTTGCTCACGATTTTGAATAGCATAGATGTATAGAGTGTTGTCTGCTATGCCAAATTTTATTTCAGGAAAATAATATATTCCTTCATCACTATTTAGAGAACTTACTAATTTGTAGGGAGTTTCATTATACTCTTTATCTTTAACTATACCTACCTTTAAGTAACTATTAAATATTGGAATAAATGCGTTTATTTTATTTTTTGATAGGTCTGAATTTAAAAATTTGATTCTTCTTTCTAGAAAACTAATTGGGTCATCAAAATCATCAGTTGTGGCATTTGCGAATAGATATGCTAAAAGACTTTTTATTTTATCTGAACTTGTACCTTCAAATGCTGATAGGTCATAAAAGTTTAGAGCACTTTCTACGTAAGATAGAAGGAATGAGTCAAATTTTGTTTTTTCGTTAATATTTAGATTCGGTATTAATATTCCTTCTTTAGGAGCACTAGTGGTTACTTGTTTTCCGTCAACCCTAGTTGTGAATATAATGTTGTACATAAAAAAGGCTTCTATGGTTCCTAGAGATGCTTCTTTAATAAAACTATTATAAAATATATCTAATATGTTCATGTTTTTTCCTCTAGTTAATTATAACAAAATAAAAAAATTCTATAAAGTGTTTATAGAAATTTTTTCATTTTTTTAAAGGCTTCGTTGTTATCTAGAGTAGTTTCTGATAGTTCATTAAATAAATTCTTTTGGTTTTTATCTAACTTCGTAGGAATGATAATGTTAGTTATAACAAACATATCTCCTTGTTTACCTATTTTTTCATCATCTACTCCAGCACCTTTAACTTTGATTTTTTCGTTATTTTGAGTTCCAGCTGGAATGTCTATGGTTATTTTACCATTAATTGATGGTATTTCTTTTTCACATCCTAAAACTGCTTCTGTTATTGTAAGAGGACAAATTAGATAAATATCTTTGCCATCTCTTTTAAATAGTTCGTGTTCTTTAACAGAGAATTCTATATAAATATCGCCGTTTGGTCCACCGTTAATACCACTTGAGGCTTTACCGGTCATACGCATTTGATCGCCAGTGTCGACGCCTCTTGGAACGCGCATGGTTATGGTTTTTTCACGGCGAATTACGCCTTTGCCTTTACATTCAGAGCAGTTATTATCAAATGTTTCACCGCTTCCATGACAAGAAGGACAAACAGTTTCGGTTTGAATTACACCAAATAGGGATCTTTGTGATGATATCACTCTTCCCTTTCCGTTACATTTTGGGCAGGTGTGAGATCCTATACCACCTTTCCCTTGGCAAGAAGTGCACTGCTCGTTAACCATTATTTTAAAGGTTTTTTCACAGCCAAATACGGCTTCTTCAAATGTTAGGGTTAGTTTTACTAGAGCATCATCGCCTTTTACGGCTGTTTTTCTTGCTCCACTGCTTCTTCTACTACGACCACCACCCATTAGGTTTTCAAATATATCGCTTAGGTCTATATCGCCAAAATCAAAGCCTGAAAAGCCACCAAACCCACCTTGGAAGTCTCCAAAACCACCACCGCCAGTACCATCAAAAGCACTACTGCCAAATCTATCATATTGGCTTCTTTTTGCTGGATCACTTAGAACAGAATAAGCCTCGCCAATTTCTTTAAATTTTTCTGCGGCATCTTCGGTTTTGTTAACATCTGGATGGTATTTTTTTGCTAATTTACGAAATGCACTTTTAATTTCAGCATCAGTGGCAGTTTTAGGAACGCCTAATACTTCATAATAATCTTTTTTTGCCATTAACTATCACTTTCCTCATTAAATTCATCTATTAGGTCACTAAAGAATGATATTGCATTATCGTAAACATCTTCTTTAGTCATATCAATACCAATATTTTTTAGTAGTTCTACTGGGTAATTGGTGTCACCACTTTTTAAGAATTTGATATATTTTTGTTGCATATCATCTTCGTTTTTAATAATTTTTGTTGCAACGGTAATTGCTGCTACTACGCCAGTAGCGTATTTATATAGGTAAAATGGATAAAAATAGTGTTCTCTTCTAATCCATGAGTAAGAACTTAACTCATCTAGTTCTACTTCTTTGCCATAGTATTTTTCTTTAATTTCTTTAATTGTATTGGTTAGAAATTCTTCACCGATGATTTCATTTTTGTCTAACATCTCATACGCTTTGTTTTCTAGTTCACCTTCTAAGCAAGCATCAAATAAGTTGTTTTGAATTAGTTCAATCATATTGTAAATCGCTATTAATTTTAATTTTTTGTTACGGCTATTTTCTTTGATAAAATAAGATAGGATTAATTCATTAGTTAGTGATGCTACTTCGGCTACAAAGATGTCATTATCATAGTTATGTTTGTCATTATTTTTTTGACTTAGATAATAATGAACTGCATGTCCTAGTTCATGAGCAATGGTACTAACATCAGTGAATTTGCCAAAAAAGTTTAGAAGGATAACTGGATGAGCATTGTAACAAGATGTGCAATAGCCCCCACTTGATTTGCCTTTGTATGAACAGTAATCAATCCAGTTTTCATTAAAAGCTTTACTAATAATGTCGGCGTATTCTTTTCCATAAATTTTTGTGCTTTCAGTTACTAGATACTGAGCATCTTCTACGGAGAAGCTCATCTCGTCAGTTAGAATTTGTGCAGATAAATCGTAACTTGCTAATTTTTCTAAGCCTAGGCTAGTTTTAATTAGTCGTAAGTATTTTTGATAGACGTTTAATCTTTTATGAACGACGTTATAGAGACTAGTTACTACATCTTTTGGGATATTAGATGAGTCTAATTCAGCTTCTAGGGATGAATTAAATTTACGAATATTTGCCATAGTACTTTCGTTTTTCATGCTACTTATTAAGTTTTCTGCAAAAATAGTTTTGAATTTTTGGTTAGTAGTAGTTAGCATCTCGTAAGCTTTTTTTCTAGTATTACGGTCTTTGCTTTGCATGATAATGCGATAAGAACTATTAGTTATTTTGGTAGTCGTACCATTATCATTAATTGTCCCGTAGTCTAATACTGAGTTTAGCAAAGTGTTATTCACGTTTCTAAAGGCACTATTGGTACTAGTTAGTTTAGTAATTAGTTCTTCTTCAGTAGCTGATAGAGTATGCTCTTTAGTTCTTAGCATGTTTTCAATGTAGAAACGATATTTGCTAAGTTTTTGCGTGTTTAACATTTTTTTGATTTTGGAAGTTTCGGTTTTGATTATTTCTGGCTCAATAAAACTAGAAAGGGATATAAAGTCAGTATAGGTTTTGTGAATCTTGCTTAGCATTAGAGCATTTTCGCTGTTTTCTAAATCTTCGTCATGTTTTAAATTAGCATAAACGTATAATTTTGCTAACCTTGCATCATAGGCAAAGTATTCTTCTAGAGTTTGATATAACATATTTGCTGATTTTGTTACTTTGTTTTTGTATTCTTTAATTTTTGAGTACTCAGTTTTAATTTTTAAGTAATCTTTTTCCCAATCTTTTGCTGTTTTATAATAGCTTGTTAAGTCCCATTTATAGTCTTTTTCTACTTCGTTACGATTATTATATTCCACTTTTACCTCCAAGAAAAGTTCTAGATACTTTCTAGAACCTTTTAGTCTTTATTTACAAATTCAGCTTCTTCTGGGCCGTTATTTGTATTGTTTTCATTATTATTTTGGTTTGCTTTAGCAGCTTCTTCATAAACTTTTGCACTTAAGCTCATAGCTTTTTCATTTAAAGCTTTAGTTTTGTTTTTAATGTCTTCAATGTCTTTGCCTTCAAGGGATTTCTTTAGGTCTTCAATTAGCTTTTCAGTTTCTTTTTTATCATCGTCAGTTAGTTTGTCGCCTAAATCTTTGATGGCTTTTTCGGTTGCAAAAATTGTTTGATCAGCTTCATTTCTTGTATCAGCTTCTTCTTTTCTTTTTTCATCAGCTGCTTTATTTGCTTCGGCTTCTTTAACCATTTTATCAATTTCTTCATCAGTTAAGTTATTGTTTGATGTGATGGTAATTGATTGTTCTTTACCAGTTCCTAGGTCTTTAGCTTTAACGTTTACGATTCCGTTTGCATCAATATCAAATGTTACTTCAATTTGAGGTACACCTCTTGGTGCTGGTGGAATGTTATTTAATTGGAAACGGCCAAGAGTTTTATTATCTGGTGCCATTTTTCTTTCACCTTGTAATACATGAATGTCAACAGCTGGTTGGTTATCAGCAGCAGTTGAGAATACTTGACTCTTACTTGTTGGAATTGTTGTATTTCTTGGAATTAGAACAGTCATGACATCACCTAGAGTTTCAATTCCTAATGATAGAGGTGTAACATCTAATAGTACTAGGTCATCTACTTCACCAGTAAGTACGCCACCTTGAATTGCAGCACCCATAGCAACTACTTCATCTGGGTTAACACTCTTATTTGGTTCTTTTCCTAATTCTTTTTTAACTAATTCTTGAATGTAAGGAATTCTTGTTGAACCCCCTACTAATAGTACTTCATCTATATCTTTAGCTGTTAATTTAGCATCGCTTAATGCTTTATGTACTGGTTCTAGTGTACTATCAAATAAATCACGACATAAGTCTTCAAATTTAGCTTTTGTTAAATTCATATCTAAGTGTACTGGACCGTCTGCTGTTTGACTAATAAATGGTAAGTTAATGTTAGTTGTACTCATACCACTTAAATCTTTTTTAGCTTTTTCGGCAGCATCTTTAATTCTTTGCATTGCCATTTTATCGTTTGATAAGTCTATTCCATGCTCTTTTTTAAATTCTGCTACAATGTAATCCATAACAGTTTTATCAAAGTCATCACCACCTAAATGGTTATTTCCTGATGTTGATTTAACTTCAAATACACCATCACCTAATTCTAGGATAGATACATCAAATG
>OIZL01000414.1_pt1 | contig 32545 bp, 32 predicted proteins | sample 1588541 | NCBI WGS metagenome assembly OIZL01 (sample SAMN03283285) | human gut metagenome | biome: human-associated habitat; material: feces | host: Homo sapiens | place: Peru | collected 2012 | reverse complement strand
GGCGCAAGCCCGCCGCCGGGGTTTTTAATCAAGCTGCCGACGATCATATCCGCGCCCACGTCGCTCGGCTCGATGGTTTCGACGAATTCGCCGTAGCAGTTATCGACCATGCAGATAATGTCGGGCTTGATGGACTTCAAAAAGGCGATCAGCTCCCCGATCTGCGCGACGGAGAAGGTCGGCCGGGTGGCGTAGCCCTTGCTGCGCTGGATGGTCGCGAGCTTGGTTTTTTCGTTCACGGCGGCACGGATGGCATCGTAGTCGAAGCCGCCCTCCGCCGTCAGCTCCGCCTGCCGGTAGGTCACGCCGTACTCCTTCAGTGAGCAGCGCGACGGGCGGATGCCGATGACCTCCTCCAGCGTATCATACGGCGCACCGACGGGCGAAAGCAGCTCGTCGCCGGGCAGGAGATTGGCCGACAGCGCGACGGTCAGCGCGTGTGTGCCGCAGGTGATCTGCGGGCGGACAAGCGCCGCCTCGGTGTGGAATGTGTCAGCGTAGACGCGCTCCAGATTGTCGCGGCCCATATCGTCGTAGCCGTAGCCGGTCGTCGCGGCAAAGCAGCCGGCGTTGACGCGGTTTTTCTGCATCGCGTGCAGCACCTTGGCCTGATTGTACTCCGCCACGGCATCCACGGCGGCAAAGCGCTCCCGGAGGTGCTCCAAAACCCGCTCGCCGTAATCATAAACAGCCGGCGAAACGCCGAGCTGCGCGTACATTTGTTTCATTTTTCCTCTCCTTTGTCCATCGTTTCAAAGATTTTCCGCGCCACGTCGTTCAGAACCTCCGGCTTGGTCACGAGGATGCCGTTTTCCTCGTCGCCGAGGATGAGCAGCGTATCGCCCGGCGCGATGCCGAACACCTGCCGGGCTTCCTTGGGAATGACGATCTGGCCGCGCTCGCCGACCCGCGCCGTTCCGAAGATATGACGGCCGCGCTGCCTGCCGAGCAGATGCTTTCCGCCACCGGCCATGCGCCCACCTCCAAAAATCATATTTTTCATATTTGTGTGAAATTCATTCTAGCAAAATTCTCCCCCCGTGTCAATAGAAGATTAACACGAAGGGAGAGTTGCAAGTCTGCCTTGCAAGGGGCTATGAGAAATCACCCAATTTTGCGTAGGGGCCGATGCCCTCATCGGCCCGCCGGACGCACTATGTTCAACGGCCAGCGAACGAAATCGAACGTTATCCGTTTGTAGGGGGCGGCGTCCTCGACGCCCCGCTGCTGGCACTTCGATTTTGCTGCAACCAAAATCGCAACGTGCGCCTGCGGGCGCGGGACCCTATCAGTCAGCTTCGCTGACAGCTTTCCCAGAGGGAAAGCCAAGGCGCTGCGGCGCGGGGAAAGGAATACGGATTGCCGCGTCGCTACGCTCCTCGCAATAACAAGACGGGAAGTCTGATGAAAACCAGGCGGTGCGGCAAGGCTCAGAGCTTTTACCCGGCGGATTTGATCTCATTTTTCTCCTGCGGCGGTTCAGTGGCGGCGAGGTAGGCCTCCTCGCATTCCTGCTGCGCCTCGACCAAAACGCGGATGGCCGTTTCCGTCGCACGGAATAATTTGAGGTACATTTCCTTGTAATCAACAGTTTTATCTTCCATAATAACTCCAATATAGATATATTTTAGCATTAATACAGATGCGTTTTGACTATTGTATCATATTCGTGTTCTAAAATAAACACAAAATATGTTTATTTTGGAGGTAACGCTATGGCAATCAAAAGTATCTCAATACGAATTGACGAAGAAATGCTGAACAAGCTGCACGTTGTCGCCGACTACGAGGGCCGTTCCGCAAACGGACAGATTTTGGTTTTGATTCGCGACTGCATTCAGGCCTACGAAAAGGAACACGGAAAAATCAACGAATAAGGCTGTCACGATATTTGGCATAGCCAAATATATATTTATTATATTTGGCAAATCCAAATATATCAACCCCCAATCCACATATAATTGTGAAATTGGGGGTGCTTTTCATGAAAAAACGAAAACTGGCGCTGGGCGACCGCAATCTCATCGGCGCCCGCGTCACGCAGGCACGGCTGGCGCAGGGCATGAAGCAGGTCGAGCTGCTGGCGAAGCTACAGCTCGCGGGTGTGGATATGAGCATTCCCGCGCTCTCGCTGCTGGAGGGGCAAAAACGCCCCGTGACCGATATCGAGCTGGTCGCGCTGGCGGATATTCTCAACGTGTCCGTCAACTGGCTCCTCGCCCGCGAACCGTAAAAAACCCCGTGAGCGGGTTGCACACGGGGCCAAAACTTTATCGCTGTAACACCGGACGGATGCGCACCGCGAGCAGCGACGCAAGCACCATCTTCAGCAGATCAAACGGCAGGAAGATCAGGCAGCCGGAGACGATCGTCTTTTGAATCGTCCACGCGCCCTTCAGGAAGATGTACATATACGGCAGGCCGATCACGTACAGGACCACAAGGCCCACGGTCTGCGCCAGCAGCAGCCGTAAAAACTGCTTCGGCCGCGAAAGCTGCATCGAAACGCGCCGCGTCAGCAGACCGACGATAAAGGCCATCGGGATGAGGCCGATCAAAAAGCCGAACGACGGCTTCACAACATACATCAATCCACCGCCCTGCGTAAAGATCGGCAGACCGACCAGACCGAGCAGAACATAAATGAGCTGCGACAGACTGCCCCAGTACGGCCCCAGCAGAAGTCCCGCCATGCAGGTAAAAAAGACCTGCATCGTAAAGGAAATCGGGCCGGCCGGAACCTTCAGGAAGCCGCCGACGGCGGTCAATGCAGCAAAGATTGCAGTCAATATCATCTCTCGTGTTTTTTTCATTGGGCTCTCCTTTCTGTGTGTGCAAACAGTCGAAAAAACGGTATCAGCATAGCACATTCCGGCCCGTTTGTCCAGCATTTTTCGGGCTTGCATCGGGCCGAATGTGTGATATAATCAAAAGGAAGAAGCAACCGAAGGGAGGCGGCGCAATGGCCGCATGGGAGGTCGAATGGCTGGAGGAAACGGACTCGACCAACAGCGAGCTGAAGCGGCGCTTTGACGCGCCGCACGGAACAATCGTCGCCGCGCGGCGGCAGACCGGCGGCCGGGGCCGTCTGGGCCGGAGCTTCAGCTCGCCCGACGGCGGAGTCTATCTCTCCGTCCTGCTGCGTCCGGCCGTTTCGCCGGAGAAGCTGCTGCATCTGACGGCCATGACGGGCGTAGCCACCCGCCGCGCCATCGAGCAGGTCAGCGGCATCGCCGCCGGCATCAAATGGGTCAATGATCTGGTCTGTGGGGGCAAAAAGCTCTGCGGCATCTTGGTCGAATGGTGCGGCACCGCCGCGATCATCGGCATCGGCATCAACTGCAACACCGTGGACTTCCCGGAGGGCCTTGCCCAGACCGCGACCTCGCTGCGCCTGCTGACCGGGCGGGAGATTGCGCCGGAAGCGCTGGCCGACTGCCTCGCGCAGCAGCTTCGAGCGATGGACGCAGCGCTTTTGACCGGCCGGGACACGTGGCTAGCCGAATACGCCGCCCACTGCGTCACGCTGAATCAGCCCGTTCGCCTGCTGCGCGGCGGCGAGGAGATCGGAACGGCCTTCGCCGCCGGTATCGACGAACAGGGCGGCCTTTTGGTCCGCTATCCCGACGGCACGACCGACACCATCCGCAGCGGAGAAGTCTCCGTGCGCGGAGTCGAAAGCTATACGTAAGGAGGAACTTCTATGAACGAATTCATTCAGACGCTTTGCAGCCGCAAGAGCTGCAAGCGCTATCTGCCCACGCAGATCAAGGACGAGGAGCTGGAGCAGGTGCTTCGCGCCGGAACCTATGCCGCCAACGGCATGGGCAAGCAGTCGCCGAAGATCGTCGTGCTGCAAGACCCGGCGGACGTCGCCGAATTGGAGCGGATGAACGCCGCGATCATCGGCAATCCCGCCGCACACCCGTTCTACGGCGCACCGACGGTCTGCCTCGTGCTGGCCAAGGCCGACGCGCACACCGCCGTGGAGGACGGTTCGCTCGTCATGGGCAATATGATGGCGGCGGCGCACAGCCTCGGCCTCGGAAGCTGCTGGATTCATCGCGCCCGCGAGGAGTTCGACAGTGCAGAGGGCAAGGCGCTGCTCAAAAAATGGGGCATTGAGGGCGACTGGATCGGTGTCGGCCACTGCATCCTCGGCTATCCTGACGGCCCGCTGCACCCCGACGTTCCCCGTAAGCCCGATTACATCGTCCGCGTCGGGTAAATTGTAAATTTTTTTGCACCGGCAGAAAATGCTCTTGCCAAACGGAAATTTTGCGGTATACTATTAGGCAGAAGCCTAAATAATGAACGGAGGTAGAATTATTATGAAGAAAAGCAATCTCGGCCTGATCTGCTCCATCGTCGGCGGCGTTGTTATCGCTGCGGCTACCGCTGTTGCGCTGATCCACTTCTGGGACGACATCAAAAGACTGCTTCCCGGCTGCTGCAAGTGCAAGGAAGCCGACGAAGCCGAAGCCTTCGCCGACCTCGACGAGTAATTTTGTCTGAAAAAGCACCGCTGCGAAATCCGCAGCGGTGCTTTTTTATCATTCGATCGGGCTTCCCCTCTTGTCATTGCGAGGCCCTGAAAGGGCCGCGGCAATCCGTTCTCCTTTGCTGCCTGCACGAGATTGCCACGGCTTGCTGTGCAAGCCGCGCAATGACACACAGGGGAGTTTTTCCGCGCTCACCGGTTCAGCAGGCGGGCTGGGAGGGGGCGGTGGACCTGCATGGCACCCTTTGGACAGAATTCCTGGCAGCAGAAGCAGCGGATGCACTGCTCCCGCGCGATGACCGCCTTTTTCTCCACGATCGTGATGGCCTTGGCGGGGCAGATTTCGGCGCATTTGCCGCAGCCGATGCACCGCTTTTTCTTCAGACGCGGCGAAGAACGCAGCGCCTTCTGCGCGATCTTTCCGAACGCGCGGCCGAACGCACCGGGCAGCAGCGTTTCAAATTGCAGCCCCTTCCCTCGCTCGATGCGCTGAAAATCGGGCAGAACGAACGCGTTGACATCGCCGCTGACCGCAACGTCCTCCGCCGTTTCGCCGATCAGGCCGTAATTCGCCGCCGCGCGGAGCGTCGGCACGGCCATCGGCTCCAGCCCGATGAGTCTGGCGCAGATAAGATCGAGCCGGTGGCAATCCGTCCCCGCCAGCAGCGCGCCCATATGCCGGGGCGTTCCCGCCGTCGGGCCGTTGCCCTCCATCGCCTCCACGGCATCGACCAGGTACAGCCGGGGCTTGAAATAGGCGTTGAGATCGACGATCATCCCCGCAAAATCCAGCGGGTCTGGATAGCGGAAATGATATTCCGGCTTCATCGTGCCGGGGATCGCACCGAACAGATTCTTCGTCGCCGCCGAGAGCGACATCATGCCGTGGCTCTTGAGCTTGCAGAAGCTGATGAGGGCATCGGCGTTGTCAAGATAGGCAGTATATGTAAAATGTCGCGCGACATATGCCTCCGGAAACACGGCATCCCTCTGTGAGAAGTCATGGTTCAGCGCCGCGCCCGTTTCGGTCATGCCAGTAACATGATAAACGCGATTCAAAAACGCTTCGTTATACAACCCGCCGGGGCTGTCGCCAATCACGACCGATGCGCCCCGCTCCTGCAAGGCCATCGTCAGCGCCCGCAGGAGTGCCGGATGCGTCGTGGCGGCAGCATCGGGCTTCATGGCCGAAACGAGATTCGCCTTGATGACGATCCGCATCCCCGGCCGCACCCACGCCAGCCCGCCGAACGGTGCCAGCGCCTCCGTCAGCGCCCGCGCACACACCTCCGGCGCGTAGCTTTCACATTTCACAATCGACACATCGCACATCGCACTCGCTCCCCTTCTCTGCGTCAATTCTAGCCGAATTTCTCCGAAAAGTAAAGCAAAACGTGCGCAGCCGGCCCACAAAGCGCCGGAACCCTATTGACAAAGCGGCGCAGAACCGGTATAATAATTCCAAACTATTCGACAAGGTGGGGATCGCAATGACGCTTCGTTCGCTTCGTGCTTCCCTGTCGCAGTCTGCCCGCCGCGCGGTTTGTGCGTCCTTTTCGTTCCTTTTTGCAGTACGATACTTTGCGTACTGCATTTTTTATTACGCTCTGAACCGAATCGACCCGCAAAGGACGCACGGCATGGCGGCGCTGTAAGGTGATATTCCGGCAGCATCGGCGGCTTCCTTTCCGGGGAGCCGTCTTTTTTACTGCCGCGTGATTGAAGGAGGATTTTTCCATGAACGAGCTGGAAACTGCAAGAGAACAGATTGTCAACATCGACGCAGAGATGGCACGGCTGTTTGAGGCGCGGATGCAGGCGTGCGATGCCATCGCCGATTATAAAAAGGCCCACGGTCTGCCCATCAAGGATGCTGTGCGCGAGGCCGCGCTCATTGCCCGCAACCGCAAGCTGATCGGCGACGCGGAGGTTGAGCGCGACTACGTTCGTTTTTTGCAGGGCATCATTGGCGTATCCTGCGATCATCAGGCCCGCCGGATCCACGGCCGCCGCGTGAGCTACAGCGGCGTGGAGGGCGCGTTTGCCCAGATTGCCGCGAAAAAGATGTTCCCTGAGGCGGAGCTGGTTGCCGTTTCCGATTTTGTCGAGTCCTACCGCGCCGTCGAGCGCGGAGAATTCGACTGCGCCGTGCTGCCGCTGGAAAACAGCTACGCCGGTGAGGTCGGGACGGTCATGGACCTGCTGTTTTCCGGCAGCTTATATATCAATCAGGTTGTCGATCTTCCCATCGTCCACAATCTCATCGCCTGCGAGGGCGCAGCAATGGACAGCATCCGGACCGTCCTCAGCCACCCGCAGGCGCTGCACCAGTGCGCGGATTATCTCCGGCAGCACGGCTATGCGGGCGAGGCTTATTCCAACACCGCGCTGGCGGCCAGGCACGTCAAGGAGCTTGGCGACCCGACGGTCGCAGCCATCGCCTCGGAGGAAACGGCGCGGCTGTTTGGCCTGAAGCTGCTCGACGGCGGCATCAACGACAGCCGCAATAACACGACGCGCTTTGCCGCCCTATCCCGCGCGCAGAACCGCCCGGACTGCACCGGCAAGCCCTCGGACGAGAATTTTATTCTGCTGTTCACCGTCCCGAACACGGCCGGCGCGCTGGCGCAGATTCTGAACATCATCGGGGCGCACGGCTACAATATGCGTAACCTCCGCAGCCGCCCGCAGAAGGAGCTGCAATGGAGCTATTTCTTCTATGCCGAGCTTGAGGGCGACGTGAATTGCCAAAACGGCCGCGATCTGCTGCAAGAGCTTTCCGCCGTCTGCGCCCAGCTCCGCCTCGTCGGCAATTACGACGCGGCGCAGGTCGTATAAGGAGGCGCACCATGATCTTACCGGTCCAAGCCGACACGCAGCAGTACGATATCGTACTGGAGGCGGGCGTTTTGCCCCGCGCCGGCGAATATTTTGATCTCCACCGCCGTGTGCTGGTCGTCACGGACGACGGCGTTCCGGCATCTTATGCGGCACTGGTTGCTGCCGCCTGCGACGTGCCGACGTGTCTGACGCTGCCGCAGGGCGAAAAAACGAAGTGCTTTGCCTCGCTGGAGCGGCTGCTTTCGGCGATGCTCGCGGCGGGACTGACGCGGAAGGACTGCGTAGTCGCGGTCGGCGGCGGCGTGGTCGGCGATCTGAGCGGCTTTGCCGCGTCGTGCTATATGCGCGGCATCGATTTTTATAACATTCCGACCACGCTGCTGGCGCAGGTAGACTCCTCCGTCGGCGGGAAAACCGCGATTGATTTCGGCGGCGTGAAAAACTCCGTCGGCGCGTTCTATCCCCCGCGCGGCGTCCTCATCGACCCGAGCACGCTGCAAACGCTCTCCCCGCGCCAGCGCAGCGCGGGCCTCGCCGAGGCCATCAAGATGGCGGCAACAAGCGACGCGGCGCTGTTCTCCGTGCTGGAAACGTGCGAGGACCTGACCGCCGCGCTGCCGGAGATCATTCATCGCGCCCTGTGCATCAAACGCGACATCGTGCAGCAGGATCCCAAGGAAACCGGCCTGCGCCGCGTGCTGAACTTCGGTCACACCGTCGGCCACGCCATCGAGAGCGAGGCGGGCGGACGGCTGCTGCACGGTGAGTGCGTCGCGCTGGGAATGCTGCCGATGTCCGCTCCCGCCGTCCGGGAACGGCTGCGGGCCGTGCTGGCGCGATACGATCTTCCGACAAAGATCGAAGCGTCCCCGGCGGCCCTGCTGCCGTATCTGCTGCACGACAAAAAAATGGGCCGCGATACCGTCACGGCGGTCTGCGTGGACGAGATCGGCTCGTTCCGCTTCGCCGAACGCACCCCGGCGGAAATTCTACACGATTTGGAGCAGCTTGTATGAAAAATACCTTTGGACAGAGCCTCACCGTCACCCTGTTCGGCGAGAGCCACGGCGCAGCAGTCGGCGCGGTCGTGGACGGGCTGGCCCCCGGCCTTCCGGTCAGCCGCGGGGCGATCGAGCGCCAGCTTTCCCGCCGCCGCCCCTCCGACGCACTGGCGACCGCCCGGCGGGAGACCGACCATTTTGAAATTTTAAGCGGCGTTTTCAACGACCGCACGACCGGCACTCCCCTGTGCCTCGTCATCCCCAACGAAAACACGCGCAGCGGCGACTACCGGTACGGTCTCGCACGGCCCTCGCACGCCGACTACACCGCCTATTGCAAATACCACGGCTTCGAGGACTATCGCGGCGGGGGGCATTTTTCCGGCAGAATCACCGCCGCGTTGGTCGCGGTGGGCGGGATTTTGCTGCCCGCGCTGGAGCGCTGCGGCATCGCGCTCGGTACGCATATCCTGCGCTGCGGCGGTATCGCCGACCGGGATTTTTCCGACTTATCACAGGATTTCGCTATTCTTTGCAACGCGCCGCTCCCCGTGCTGGACACGCAGCGCGGCGAGGCAATGGCGGCACAAATTCTCGCTGCGGCGCAGGCAGGCGACAGCGTTGGCGGCGTGACGCAGACCGCCGTCACGGGCCTCCCGGCGGGGCTGGGCGAGCCGTGGTTCGACAGCGTGGAGGGGCTGCTTTCCCACGCGCTGTTCAGCCTCGGCGGCGTGAAGGGCGTAGAGTTCGGCGCGGGCTTTGCCATGGCCGAGCTGCGCGGAAGCGCCTGCAACGACCCATTCCGCACGGAAAACAGCCGTATCGTCACGGAAACGAACCGCAACGGCGGCATCAACGGCGGCATCACCAACGGGATGCCGGTCGTGTTCCAGTGCGCGGTCAAGCCCACGCCATCCATCTCTCAGCCGCAGAAAACCGTGGACTTCCGCACGAACACCGACACAGAGCTGACCATCCACGGACGGCACGATCCGGCCATCATCCGCCGCATCTGCCCGGTCATCGACAGCGTAACGGCCATCGTCCTGTGCGATCTGCTGGCGCAGCGCTGCGGGACCGATTGGCTGGCGCAGGAGGGGACAAAATGCAGTACGGACTGATCGGCGAGCATCTGGGCCACAGCTATTCGCGGGAGATCCATGAGCAGCTTGCGGACTACCGCTATGAGCTGCATGAGCTTTCGCCGGACGCGCTCGGCCCGTTTCTGACTGCGCGGGACTTTCGCGCGATCAACGTTACCATTCCATATAAGCAGGCCGTGCTGCCCTATCTCGACGAAATTTCCGCCACGGCCCGGCGCATTGGTGCGGTCAACACGATCGTCAACCGCGACGGCCTTCTCTACGGCGACAACACGGACTTTGCCGGGCTGAAGGCGCTCCTGGAGCGGCTCGGCCTGTGCCTGCAAGGGAAAAAGGTCCTCATTCTCGGCACCGGCGGCACCTCAAAAACCGCCCGCGCCGTGGCCGAAGCAATGGGCGCGGGAGAAATTCTTCGCGTATCGCGCCGTACGGGCCAGGCCGATACCGTCACCTATGCGCAGGCCCTCGCTGCGCACACGGACGCGCAAATCCTTATCAACACAACGCCCGTCGGGATGTACCCGCAGCAGGACGAAAGCCCGCTCTGCCTTGACGCGTTTTCCCGGTTGGAGGGTGTTGCCGACGCGATCTATCACCCGCTGCGCACAAATTTGGTGCAGCAGGCGCAGGCGCGGGGCATTCCCGCGGCGGGTGGGCTGTATATGCTCGCGGCGCAGGCTGCTGCGGCGTGCGCCGTCTTTCAGGGCAAGGCCCCGTCCCTTTCGCTGGCCGAACGCGCCTTTTCCGCCGTCCTGCGAGAAAAGCAGAACGTCGTTCTGATCGGGATGCCGACCTCCGGCAAGACCACGGTCGGACGGCGGCTGGCCGAACGCAGCGGCAGGCGTTTTTTCGACACGGACGAGCTGCTGATCGAGCGCTTCGGCTGTCCGATCGCGGACTATTTCGCGCAAAATGGCGAGGCCGCCTTCCGCGAACAGGAGCAGGCGCTCATCGCCGTGCTGGCCGGAGAGTCCGGCTGCGTGATCGCAACGGGCGGCGGCGCGATTTTGCGGGAGGAAAACCTGCGGCACCTGCGGCAGAACGGTCTGCTGTTCTTCCTCGACCGTTCGCCGGAAAAGCTGCTGGCCGCAACGGACCGCCCGCTCTCGTCTGACCGCGACGCACTGTTACAACGCTATCATGAGCGCTACGACCGCTACTGCGCAGCCGCCGACCGGCGCATCGACGCCAACGGCACAGTCGAGGCGGTCGTCGGCGCGATCGAAAAGGAGCTGACAGTATGAAATTTCTGATTTTGAACGGCCCGAACCTGAATCTGCTCGGCGTTCGCGAGCCGGAGATCTACGGCAAGCAGACCTATGACGATTTGATTTGCCTCGTCACGCAGCACGCCATGGCCTTGGGCATCGAGGTGGAATTCTTCCAGTCCAATCATGAGGGCGACCTCGTTGATGCAATTCAAGACGCTTATTTCGACAAGATGGACGGCATCGTGTTCAATCCCGCCGCCTATACACACACCAGCGTCGCCATCGCCGACGCGGTGAAGGGCGTGGGGCTGCCCACGGTGGAGGTCCACATCTCCGACGTGCGCAGCCGCGAGGACTTCCGGCAGGTCAGCTACGTCCGCGCGGCAGCGATCGCCACGGTGACGGGCGAGGGGCTGCAAGGCTACTGCCACGCGCTGGACCTTCTGGCCGCGCATCTGAGGGCCCGCCATGCGGATTGAGCTGAAGCCGGGCCGGGCGCACGGGACCGTCGCCGCCCCGCCGTCCAAAAGCATGGCGCACCGGCTGCTGCTGTGCGCAGCGCTGGCGGACGGCGTAAGCACCGTCCGCGGCATCGCGGAAAGCGAGGATATGCTCGCCACGCTCGACTGCATCCGGGCGCTCGGCGCGGATTGGAGCCGCACAGGCGATACCGTCACCGTGCGCGGCGGGCTGCATCCGACGGGGCGGCCCTTTCCCTGCCGCGAGAGCGGCAGCACGCTGCGGTTTTTCATTCCGGCGGCGCTGCTTTCCGGCGGCGAGGCCGTCTTTACCGGCACACAGCGCCTGATGGAGCGGGGAGTCGGCGTGTACGAAGCCGTCTTTGCTGAAAAGGGCATCGCGGTGGAAAAGCAGGCCGCGCGCCTGACGCTCCGGGGACGTCTGCCCGCCGGGGCCTACACGCTTCCCGGCAATGTCAGCAGCCAATTCATCAGCGGTCTGCTCTTTGCCCTGCCGCTGCTCGACGCAGACAGTTCGCTTACCATTCTCCCGCCGGTGGAGAGCCGTCCGTATCTGGAGCTGACGCGGGCGGCGCAGCGGACCTTCGGCGTTTTCTCCGAGGAACGCGGCGAGGACCGCATTTTCCTCCCCGGCGGGCAGCGCTATCACGCGGCGCAGGCCGTCGCGGAGGGCGACTGGTCGAACGCCGCCGCCCTGCTGGCCCTGAACGCCCTCGGCGGCACGGTAACGGTCACGGGACTGGACGCGCAGAGCCTTCAGGGCGACCGGGCCTGCGTTGACCACCTTGCCGCGTTGGAGCGGCCCGGCGCAGCGCTCGACCTGTCGCCTTGCCCGGACCTCGCGCCGGTCCTATTCGCCGTCGCGGCGGCAAAGCACGGGGCGTACTTCACCGGCACTCGCCGCCTACGCATCAAGGAAAGCGACCGGGCGCAGGCCATGGCGCAGGAGCTGGAAAAATTTGGCATCCGCGTTCGGGTCGAGGAAAACGCCGTCACCGTGTTCCCCGGCGCATTGCATACGCCGTCCGAACCGCTCGACTCGCACAACGACCACCGCATCGTCATGGCGCTGGCGCTGCTCTGCACGCAGACCGGCGGCGAAATTACGAACGCCGAAGCGGTCAAAAAGAGCTACCCCTCCTTTTTTGACGACCTGCGGCGGCTTGGATTGGAGGTCCGCAATGGAACTGACGCATAACACGAAAATACTGATCGTCGGCCTCGGCCTGATGGGCGGCAGCTACGCGCAGGCGCTCAGCGCACAGGGCTTTGAGGTCGGCGCGATCGCCCGGCGGCAGGAAACGCTGGACTACGCGCTGCAAAACGGCCTCATCCGCCACGGCCGCATCGATGCCGACCCGGCGTATCTGGCGCAATTTGACCTGATCGTTTTCGCCCTCTACCCGCACATTTTCCTGCAATGGCTGGAAGAAAACCAACAATATCTGCGCCCCGGCGCACTGTTGACCGACGTTACAGGCGTCAAAACCAGTGTCGTCTATCAAGTGCAGGCAATGCTGCGGCCGGACCTGGAATACATCGGGGCGCACCCGATGGCGGGCCGCGAGGTCAGCGGTGTGGAAAACGCGCGGAAGGAAATCTTCGAGGGCGCAAACTACATCGTCACACCGACGGCGCAAAACACCCCCGCCGCCATCGCCGCCTGCGAAGCGCTGGGCCGCACGCTCGGCTTCGCCCGCATTTCCACGCTCTCGCCGGAGCAGCACGACGAGATGATCGGCTTCCTCTCCCAGCTCACGCACTGCATCGCCGTCAGCTTGATGACTTGTAAGGAATCGCACCATTTGGTGGACTACACCGGCGACTCCTTCCGCGACCTGACACGCATCGCGAAGATCAACGACGAAATGTGGAGCGAACTGTTCCTGCTGAACAAGCAGGAGCTGCTGGCGCAGATGGACCTGTTCGCCGAAAAATTTTCCGAGCTGCGCACCGCCATCGCGCAGGACGACCGGGCGCATATGCGCCGGATCATGCGCCTGTCCACGGAGCGCCGCGCCTATTTTGATACGCCCAGGGAGGATACACATGAACATTGAATTCAAGCGGAAGATGCCTTCGCCGCAGGAGGTCAAGGCCATGTACCCCATCACGCCGGAGCTGGCCCGGCGCAAGCAGGAAACGGATGCCGCCCTGCGTGATATTCTATCCGGTCAAGACGACCGTCTGATTTTGCTGATCGGCCCATGCTCGGCCGACCGCGAAGATGCCGTGCTGGATTATATCACGCGCCTGCGCGGCGTGCAGGAGCGGGTGGCCGAGCGGATCTTGATCGTCCCGCGCGTCTATACAAACAAGCCGCGCACGACCGGAGACGGGTACAAGGGAATGCTCCACCAGCCCGACCCCAGCAGCTCGCCGGATATGCTCAAGGGCCTCATCGCCATCCGCAAGCTGCATATGCGCGTGCTGGAATCGACGGGCTTCTCCTGCGCCGACGAGATGCTCTACCCGGAGAATCACAACTATCTTTCCGACATTCTGTCCTACGTTGCCGTCGGCGCCCGTTCCGTCGAAAATCAGCTCCACCGGCTGACCGCCAGCGGGCTGGACATCCCCGTCGGCATGAAAAACCCGACCGGCGGTTATCTTTCCGTCATGTTAAACTCCATCACTGCCGCGCAGCACGCGCACACCTTCGTCTACGCCGGCTGGGAGGTCCACAGCAAGGGCAATCCGCTGGCCCACGCAATTTTACGCGGTGCGACGAGCAAGCACGGCCGCTCCATTCCGAACTATCACTATGAAGATCTACAGCTTCTGTGCGCCATGTACGCGGAAAGCGGCCTGCAAAACCCGGCGGCGATCGTCGATGCCAACCACGCCAACTCCGGCAAGCAGTTCATCGAGCAGCCGCGCATCGCGAAGGAGGTCCTGCACAGTATGCGCCACAGCGGCGACATCCGCCGCATGGTCAAGGGCCTGATGATCGAATCCTACCTGCTCGACGGCAATCAGAAGGCCGGCGGCGATGTCTACGGCCAGTCCATCACCGACCCCTGCCTCGGCTGGGAAAAGACCGAGCGTCTGATCTTAGAGCTTGCCGACCTGCTGTAACAAAAAACCGCCACGGACCTGAAGCACACAGGTCCGTGGCGGTTTCATTTCTATTCTATGTCACAAATTCATCATGGTCAACACGACCGTCATGCCGATCAGCGCCGTGAGGATACACAGCGAGGACACGCAGCTTGCCGCGCCCGCATCGCCGCCGCAGCGCTCCGTAAAGACCGGCGCAATGGCCGCGGGCGGCGCAAAGACGATGAGCGCCAGCGCCTGCCGGGTCGCCAGCGGCAGCGGCAGCACGAAGTAGCAGACCGCCGACAGCGCAGCCGCCGACACCGTCCGCAGCAGCACCGTCAGCAGAACGGTCCGCAGCGTTTCCTTTTTCAGCTTGATCTCAAACATCAGGCCGATCATGAACATCGCGCAGAAGGCGTTGGCATTGGCGATCGGCTGCAAGAAATCCGCCACCGCCATCGGAATTTGAATCCGGCACAGCGACAGGAGAAACATCAGTGTATAGGTCAAAAACGGCGTACTGCTGGCCAGCTTTTTCAGGATGCACGGCAGCAGGCGCTCGTTCTGCCCCTTGCCGTTAATCATCAGGTCCGCCGCCGCAAAGCTGCCGCCGGTACACATGATGGCATTGCCCGCGTCGAACAGGCAGGCACCCATCATGCCCGGTGCGCCGAGGAAGCTCTGCGCAAAGGGCAGAGCGAACGCGCCGATGTTATAGCCCGACGCGCAGACGGTCGAAAGCGCCCGCAGGCCCTTGTCCTTGCCCCGGCCCAGCAGGAAGCCGGCAAGCAGCATCGCCACGTTGCACACGAAGCCCAGCAGCGACACCAGCAGCATGGACAGGTCCAGCGTGTTCGTCGCAAAGCTGACGATCACCGCCGCCGGCAGAGTCACGTTCAGCACAGCTTTTGCCATAATGCGATAGTCCGTCGGCCCGAACAGGCCCGCTTTTTTCAATACAAACGCCAGAAAAATAATCGCAGCGAAGGCCAGCGCCTTCGATAGCACGTGTCCCATGGATCGTCCACCTTTTTTCAGAGATTCCATATCATTATCGGCACGCCGGGCGGATTTGTCAAGCGCGCTTTCGCCCTTTTTCGCCCTTGTGCCATTGAACGCGACACAGAAAATCTCCCCGCCGGCAACCAAACGGCTGTCGGCGGGGAGGCGGTTTTTACGCGGCATCGAACCGCGAATTCTTTATTCCTCCGGCTGCGCGGGGGGCGTCGGGGTCGTGTTCTGGAGCAGGGCGCTCATGTCGAACATTGGAAGCGTCGTATCGCCGGTCATGAAGGTCGGCAGTGCGCCGTTCCAGCTTTCGGCATAGGTGTAGGCGATGAGAGCGTCGGTCAGCGACTCGGCGATCTTGCGGTTCGCCTCCGCCTCGGCCTCGGCACGGGTCAGCAGCTCGTAGGCGTCGGCATCGGCCTCGACCTTTTTGATCTCGGCGGCGGCGTTGGCCTCAATGACGCGCTGCTCGGCCTCGGTCTGCGCACGGAGCTTATTCTGCTCGGCAACCTGCTTGGCCTCGACTGCGTCGGTAAAGGCATCGGTGAAGTCCATGTTCTCAATGGACGTTCCGACCAGCTCAATGTTATAGGATTTTAACTTGCTTTCCAGCACCTCCTCGATCTCCGCGGCCATCAGACTGCGGCTGGATACGAGGGCCTCGGCGCTGTACTTCGCGGTGACGATCTTGACGGACTCGGTGATGCACGGGGCGATCACAGTGTCGAAATAGCCGGTACCGATGGTCTTGTAGATCGTCATTGCGTCCTGCTTGCTGATCTGGTAGTTGACCGTGTAGGTCATGCTGACCTCCTGAATGTCAGACGAAAAGCAGGACAGCTCCTGCGTGTTTTTCTGCACACGGTTGTCCATTTTGACGACCTCCTGCCATGGCAGCTTAAAATGCATACCGGCTTCCAGCGTGTAGTTTTCCACGCTGCCGAAGGTGGTCACAACGCCGGTGTGGCCGGTCGGAACAGAAACGTAGCACGACAACGCCATCACGCCGACGCCCAAAACCGCGAGAAGCTGCTTCTTGTTCATCCTCCAGCGAACACCGTCGCCGCGCACAAAGCCCATCGCAATGAACAGCGCGGCAGTAATCAGAATGCCAAATGTAAAAAGTACCATAATTCTCTCCTTTTTTGTCGGGTGGGTAGGTGGTCCGGCAGGGTCCCCTGCTGATGGTCTTATCATACGGCACGGCGGTGGAAAAATAAAGCACCGTTTCGGCGAAATAGCCGCCGCTATTCCCCCTGCTTCAGCGGGAATTTTTCCGTGCGCGATAGGTATCGAGGTCGATCTTCCCGTCGGCCAGCATCTTCTCCGCCCAGAGCTGCAAGCCCTCGACCGTCATGGAAATCCGCTCCAGTTCCTCCTGAATGGCAATAAAATCGTCCAGCTCCGGCGTGTCGATCCTGCCGTCGGCGGTGATCTCGATCAGACGGACCTTCCGGCGCTCGACTGCGTTCAACGAGGCCAGCATCTCCAGCACGATCGCCGGAAGCTCCTTGCGCTCGATTTCCGGGACGTATTCCCGCCCGATGGGGCAGTGGTTAGCGCAGTAGTAGTTGCACAGCGACGGCCGCCGGTATCCCTGCGCCATCGCCAGCACCTCATCCGGATGCGGCAGCGAGCGTTCGCTCTCGATTTTCTCGATGCGCTCCGGCGTGAGCGACTGCAGCAGCTCGCTCGCCTTTTCCCGCGACAGACCCAGCTCCTCCCGCGCAAGCTGATAACGCGTCTTATTTGCCTTCGTCGATACCCGTCCCACGTCCCTCGCCTCCTGAATGGATGTTCTGAAAAAATGAATGCTTTGGGAAAGCAGATATCCTGAAAAACGGACATCCTGATTGTATTTTACAGAATTTCCTCCGCAAATTCCACCATGTAACAGTATATTTATAAATTTCTCGTTCCTCACTCCTCCCGCTTGACACCACGCGCCGGAAATGATAAAATACCCAAGTATCCGCGCGCGTGGTGGAATTGGTAGACTCAGTGGATTTATGCGATGCCACCTCAGTGTAGGGTTTTCGCCCCATCCTTCGCCGAGCTCATTCTTTGGTAAAAGCGGCTTTATCCTGTTTTTATAAACGCAGGTCAAGCGTTACGCTCCGCCTCGGTTCCCTCTCCGTGAAAAAATCAACGGACAACAAAACAGCGGCACGCTTCCCTGCCGCTCATATCTGCGGGCATGATGGAATTGGCAGACATGCGAGATTTAGGTTCTCGTGCAGTGATGCGTTGGGGTTCGAGTCCCCATGCCCGCACCATCAAGAGGGTACGAAAAAGATGTACCCCGCAAAAAGCCCGATTTTATCGGGCTTTTTTGCTGCCCAAAAGCCGTTTTTCGGAGCTTCAAAATCGCAGCTGTAAAAACGGCTTTTTCCCTTTGAGGATAGATACGAACCCAAGTAACAGCCAAATACCAAATAGGAACGGCAGATAGTCACAAGCACTATCTGCCGTTTTTTGTCGTCCTCGGAGCCAATCGTTTTGCAAAGAAACGGTCGGCTCTTTTATTTTACAGGCAAGGAGCAAGACAATGAACTTTTCAGATTCACCCCGGCAAAGAGCATTGGAACGAATGATGACAGCCGTTCCAAGGGAGGCGGCACGATAGCTCGCTTGCTGCAGCCTTGTCGATTGCATTATCAGTATTTTGAATAAAGCGTGCTTGCAATGCCTGTTTGCGCCCAGCATATCAAATCTGAAGGGTAGTCAAAGCCGCACAGGGCATCTCCGGCCTTATTTAACACAACATATGACGCTTGAATAAATGTTGCGTCATACTCTCTGTATTCCCCGCTGAACGGATCCTTGCTGATAACCTTTTGATGATATGGGTTGTCATCGCTGATTTGCACCATGCCGCCTTCCATGCTTAGGATGTCGAAGTCATTGCAGCGAATTTCTGCATCGCACCCAGATAAGCAATAGATGATCCATGGATTATTTTCGCATAATTCCCGCGCCGTTCCGTCATATTCGAATTCACGGAACATTTCCATTTTGTTTTGAAAACCGCTGTCAATTTTGCCATCCCAACCGTTGCTGTCATGGGGCAGCGTCACGGAATCCTTGAAAAAGCCGAAGTCGAAAATTTCCCACATTGTTTCATTAAAGCACAGCTTGCCATTGTCTATGGAAAACCAAGGCTGAGCGGAACGAATGGCAAAAAAAGCGATAGTCAAAACGCCCAAAATGCTGATGACAGGCAGCACGATCCGTAAAAGGCGTGAATTTCGTTTTCTTTCGACTACACACGGCAGGGTGTTTTGCTGCTTTTCGTCAGTCTTTGGCGCATATACCGGCCGAACAGGGGCATCCGGTAGGGTTCGTTGCTCCTTGCGGAGAATATCTCCGGCCGAGCGCCACGGTGAAGCTGTGCTTTCTTCTGCGATTGCCTGTCCGCAGCCCGCGCAAAAGGCTGCGGAATCTTCATTTTTATAGCCACATTTTGAACAATACATTTTGAGCCTCCCTTTTGTGAGATTGGGGCAGCCGTTTCGCTTCGCGGCGTGGCTGTCCTCATAGCAAACATGCAAATTTCAAATAAATCCTTGATTCCGTGTTTCCCTAATTCCAGCAATCATCACAGACTACATAGCCAAAGAAATAGTGGCTTTCTCCCCAAAATAATTTTCCGCAATTTTCACATTTTTTTGCTGTCGAGAATAGAATCGCAGCCACAATTGCCAATGCTGAAATGATAATGACAGGGACCAGCCAGATGCTGGTTGAAGATTTTCTCGTGTGCTTGACAACGATTGGTGCATTATACCCACCTGTGTCGGCAGGTGGTGAATAAACCGGCTGAGCAGGGGTATCCGATAGCGTTCGCCGCTCTTTGCGGGGGATATCCCTGGCCGAGCGCCACGGTGAAGCCGTGCTTTCTTCTGCGATTGCCTGTCCGCAGCCCGCGCAAAATCTTGCGGAATCTTCATTTTTATGGCCACATTTTGAACAATACATTTTGTGCCTCCCCTTTTGTGAGATTTGGGGCAGCCGTTTCGCTTCGCGGCGTGGCTGCCCTCTTAGCGAACATTTTTTATGATACTCCACCTCAATCCTCGGCAATGCTGAGCCAATAAGCAAGCTGCTCAACATCAATATTCGTACTGCCGATTTGGCTAAAATTGATAATGAAATCATATGGGTAGTAATCATCACAACTGACGCTAATGTATGTTAAGTATTTTCCGTCCGTTGTAAAAGAAAGCTGTGTTCTTTCATTAATGTTCATCAAGTCGTACTTTGCTTCAACGTAATCCGCCTGAGAGCGGAAGGCCGGCTTGTAAATCTCCAGTGCCGCAGTAAGCGTGCGTGCGGAAATAGTAAAGCAATACGTTGTATTACTTCCACTCTCTGCAACATAGTAGTCAGCATTTTCCTTCAGCCAGTCTTCGTCATTCAGACATTTCATGAACTTCTTAATACAATCGTTCATCACATCAAGATCCAAGACTTCACTCGCTTCTCTCCATGTCCGGCCCGACGGATCCGCACTTGTCAGGATGCTTCCGATATCAATATCATCGTTGCTGCACGAGTCGAAGATATCAAGCATCTGCATCAGCTGATCACTGATATCTTCTTTATAAATACTGCTGTATTTCTCTAGCAGATAACCGTTATAGAGTGCTGCGGTGTCGCCGTCGTCGGTATGAAGCAGTGCGGTTATGTCCCTGTGCTTCAAATCCAGAGCAGCTTCAACGCAATAGAATTCTTCCGGGCTGCCGTTGCGATAAGATGATATTTCCGCCGTAAACGACGATGCATTCAACGTATTGTTCAGCGCGGTGGCAAGCGTATGAAAAGGTCCCTTTGCTGTGAGTGCAGAAATTCCAAGAATAACGCAGACCACGACGCATACCGCAGCAGCCGAAGCGGCGATGATGCGCAGCAATTTCTTTTTTGTGATCGACAGCTTCTTAAAAGCAGATGTCTCCTGCATTACTGCACCGCAGGCTCCGCAGAATTTGCTGCCCGGCTCCGCTTCAGCGCCGCAGTTGGGACAGTATTTCGGCGCGGCGGGGCCGGACGATGATGCCACAGCAAGGGAACCAAGAGAACCCTCGAATGTTTGCTGTGCAGCTTCAGCTTTTGGAGTTTCTGCTGCTGTGCGGCTTTCTGCACCAGTAACAGAACCAGAAATACGGAGTTCGGATGCTGCTTCCCTTGATGCTGTCCTTTGCGACGGTACAGGAGATGCAGATTGAGCATCTCTCACATTTCCGGGGGCAGAGAAGAAACCGGCATTGCCGAGAGCTTCCGGCGCTTCGGAACTGACTTTTTCTCCACAGCGCGGACAGAAAAGGCTGTCCTCTGAGAGTAGGTTCCCACATTTTTTGCAGATCATTTTTCTCGCTCCTCTTTTTTGTTTATTCGCCTTCGCGGTAGGTCAAATAGTAAGTTTTTCCGCTCATTTCCCAATACATTTCATCGCCGTCTCGCTCAAACGTACAGATTGTCGAATCTCCATCAATGGTAAGAACTGCCATGTTATCAATGACGTAGTATGTGAATTCATACTGCACATTGCCAAATACGCTGATATAACCTGTTCCGTCAGACTCAAAAGCAAAAACCCCGACCGCGCCGTACAGCTCGTCGTTATAAGTCCAGTGTCCGATGATCGCGTTTTCGGCAGGCTCCGCAACGGAAAAAATGTCCGACGCCGTCATCGGATACATTGCGATCGTATCGGCATCATATCCGTCTCCCGGGCAGGAATAGATGGTGTAGAGGCTCGCCTTTATCTGCGATACACGGTCTTGATAACGCTCAAATGCGGCGGATATTTCTTCGTCTGTCGAATAGTCGAAGCTTGTAACGGAGACGGATGAAATCTCGCAAACTCCGCCGTCCTGTGTAAGATAATACTCATGAAAGGCAAGCGTCCCGTAACCGGTGCTCCAATACCCGTCCTCGCCTGCCAAAATGAAGCCGGTCGGAGATTCCCAGATATACCAGTTAAAATACCCACCTGCGTGAAACCTGTAGCCAACATTGGAGAAGATCAAATTGACCTGCTTGTTCTCATCAATGGTATAAACATATCCGTCGATTTCCTGATCATCAGGGAAGTGAACAACGATCATCTCGTCAAGCCCGTCATGGGTCACGTCCGCCAGACATACCAGATCGGTGTAGAGATAATTCTCGCAAAAGAACGTTTCGTATATGGCATGTGCCTCTTCCGGCGTGATTTTCCGTGCGCTTGAAGCCAGCTCACGTTCCATCCAGCGCTGCAGCGTCAAATCGCGCTCAAACGTTATTCCTGCAAGCAGAGACTGTCTATCCCCTGTTTCGGTCGCCACCACCATGGAATTTTGATCGACCTGCACCGTAATTGTCGCGTTGTACGGCTTGTACGGCTCCTCATATTCCTCATTCGGAGCCGTGTTGTCTCCGACGAGCTGCAGCGTGATTTTTGCAGTGTTTTCGGAAAGGACGGTCGGATCCCAAGTGCCTGTGTAGGAGGCATATACATCGCTGTTTGTCACATAATAAATGAGCTGTGCCTCCATTGTGCGCTCCAAATGCAGTTCCATCGCGGTCGCACCGGCGATACTGCCTGCGCCCGGGTTCGCTGTTCCGCCGGAATACGTATACCAACTGCCGCAGAGGAAGGACGCATTTTCATCTTCCAATGAGGACGCGCTTGGCTCTGCTTTCGATTTCTCTGTTCTTCCAATCAAGAAAATACCCGCAATGAAAGCAATACAAACCGCAAAAGCGCTGATGTAGAGAAGAACGCTCCGCTTTTTCCTGGGGACATCCGTGCTCTCGGCGCCAAGGCAGCGACCGCAAACCGTACAAAACGTGTTCCCCAATGCAATTTTTGCCCCACAATGCGGGCAATGCGCACAGGGGTCAGAAACACGATATGGCGGCATTTTATCTGATCCTGCCGCAGCCCTGCCCGTAAGAGAATCGGCGGGGCGGAAGAAGGAGCGGCTAAGCTTTGCATTTTCGGCTTTGACTGCTGCCCCGCAATGTGGGCAAAATTTGCTGCCCTCCGATACATCCGCGCCGCATCTTGCACAAATCATATTAGGTCCCCTTTCTTATCTCATTTTTGCTTTCACTCAACACGTTCCGGCGGCCGGCCATGAATGCGCCAAATATCATTTTGGCTTGTACCGGTACTGTTCCCTCTCTTCGACTTCCACAATATCGCTTGATGCGATTACATCAGTGCTCCATTCACTCCAGTCCGTCCAGCGGGTAAAATAATACACTGGCGCATATTCTCTATCGCGGTAACGATAAAAGGTTGTCGTTTCAACCTCTCGATCATTATTGGAAGAAACAGCGTTGCTTGACCAGTCACTCCAGACCCCCCAACGATAAAAATGGTATGTCGGAAGCTGAGAACGGTCACGGTAACGATAGACCGTTCTGTCCGCAACCTCTCTGGCGGAAGAACTGTCATAGTAAGTGTCGCCCCAGTTGGACCATGTACCGTATTTCACCTCCTCATACGTCGAGCGGGTGCGGTAGCGGTATTGCTCATAAGGTGAAGTATAATGCGGTGAAGACGGGTTGATATACGCAAAAGCACGGCCGTTGTCCGAGTTAATGTAATATACAGTAGTGCCGTAAAAGTCCATTGCGCTGCTGTAGGGCGTCGTGCTTGAGATGACTGTATAGGAACTGTTTGGGACTGAATTTGCACCGCAGCCACCGGCCCATGTATAGCAGGTGCCATACCCGTGCATATGGACTCCGCAACTGCTGCAAACAAAGTAATAATAATGATACGCCGTTCTTGTATCCACCTCCGTAAGCGAGTCGGACGCTACATAGGCATTCTGCCATGCGCTCCAGCTGCCCCAGTCAGTGTATTCCGTGGTATACGACATATCGCGGTAACGATACTGCGTTTTTGAATCGGTTTCTCGGCTGTCGCTTGAGGACACGTAGTTTGTTGACCATTCCGACCATGTGCCGTAATCTCCCCACGAGTAAGAAACGTCATATTGTGTCCATCCGTTCATACCGGTGGAACCGCTTGTTGTCGTTTCCTTATCACGGTAGCGATAACGTATCTGTGTTTCAACTTCGCGTTCGTCGGAAGCTGAAACAGCCTCGGGGAGCCACTCACTCCAAGGGCCAAAGCTCCCGTCTCCCTTTGCAGATCCGCTCAGTTCCCATCCCTCCATTGTATCCTGTGAAGAAGATGTTGTTTCTTTTGTGCTTGAACGGTAGAGCTTTCGTGTTTCAATTTGAAATTGCTCTTCGGTGATATCCGCCGGTAATTCATCGACCCATAACGACCAGCCGTCTGTGTCGGATTGAGATGCTGCCATGTCAGATGGAGATGCCGCCATGTCAGATGGAGATGTTGCCTTATCGGATTGGTCCTGAGCGTTGCCGGCCGTGCTGCATTTGCTTATGAGCAGCGCCAGCAGCGCGATGAGTGCGATCGCCCACACAGCGCAGATCAAAGCTGCATAACGTTTCTTCGTTTTTTTCTCCGCAGCATATTTTTCCGCCTGCGTCGTTTTTGACCGCTCTGCCGTCTCGGCTATAACCGCTGTCGTTGCCTTTGCGGCAGGAAATCCTTGTGAAAGCGGCTGCCCGCAGCCACTGCAATATTTGCTTCCTTCCGGATTTTCCCGCCCGCATTTCGTGCAATTCATTTTCTCATCTACCCCTTTTTCAGAGACTTCTCATCAATTTACAAATCACCTGGTCTAAAAAAAGGTGATGCATCATCGGACAAAGAATTGTTACGCAACCGTTTTTCTTCGCAAGAATCGCAGATATCGCTCGTTCCGGATATGGCGCGGCCGCACATTGAGCAAAAATGTGTGTGGTCCTCACCTGCGGTTTCCGCGGGGCTTTCGCTTGCAGCATGAGAACACAAAAGCTGCATTGTCTCCTCATAGTCCTCGAAAATAGAAAACGCTTCCTTCGGATGGAAAGGGCGCAAGCTTTCAAACACTTCCTGTGCAGTGGGTCTTTTTTGTGGATCCTCCAAAAGCATTTTCTCAATAAGCGCAGAAACATCCTTCGGAAGCTTTTCATTAAGCTGCATCTTGTGTCCCTGCAGCACGGCCTCGCCCGGGCAGGAAGCAGCCTCATGGTCAAATTCCGGAAGCTCTCCTGAAAAATACTGGTGAAACAGTACGCCCATTGCAAATATGTCCAGCTTGCATGTAAGAGGCCGTTCGTTTTCGTATGCACGAGCGCACACTTCGGGCGAGAAGTAATTCATATCGCCAGTAACACCATCCTCCATGGATGGAGGGTCACATTCCAGAAAACCTCCGTCGAAGTCAATAATCTTCGCGGTTACTTGTCCAGCCTCTGTATAGGTATAGAGAATATTATCGTGTTTTATATCGGAATGGACCATGCCCCCTTTGTGAAGAGCGGCAATGGCATGCGCGATGATCGCGCAGATCCGTCTTTTTTCTTTTTCCTCCAATGCGGCGACCGTTTCAACTGTCCAAGGCAGCGCCTCGACTTTTTCTGTCACGATGTAATATCTGGAGGCGACACGGAAAAACTCGAGAATCCTGACATCATTGCCGTCGGAATAGTCAGTCAGTGTGGTATACAGCTTTTTCCGGCGTTGTTCAAATTCTTTGCAGTCTTTTATCCTTTTTGCGATTTTTTCGGGAGAAGCTACTTTGTCATCCGCCGGGAACTTTGGAGAAAGAAATTGCTTGATAAAATACTCTTTCCCCCGGTATGTTCCAAAGCACCACATTGAAAAACCTGCATTCTTATTTGTGAAGCCGCTCTGCGGCGTGTATCTCCAAAGCTTTTCCATTATGGTCATCCTTCAATATACTTGGTATATTCAGGCCGATAGCTCGCCCAAAGCGCTCTCCTCGTTGCAGCATCACTCAACGGGAGCGCAGCGAGTCTTGTCAGGTAATTTTTGCAAAGGAAGTTATAGCGTTTGGAAAACGCTTGCTTTAGATTCTCAAAGCGCTGAAATCCTAAAACAGCCATCACCAGCGTATAGTCATCCCCGGCAACTCTGCCGATTTGCTCCGAAAGGGCGCTCTCCCAATCGTTTGGGCAGGAAGCGGACAGCAGCGTTGACAGCAATACTCCTTCAAATTCCATCGGCGTGGTATAATAAGCAAAGCAGCCGTCTGTTGCGGTAAAAATGATCGCCGGAAGCGGAATTCGGCACACCTTTTGGTTGACCCTGGGTGCGCGGTCTGCGTTAATCGTATTTGTCATCATTGCATCCGTTTCATAAGGATCATAATCATCGGCATCATCCAAAGATATTTGCGCCAGACCATGAGGGGTCAATGCATAAACCCTGGAGTCGCCTGCCCATGCTGCCGAAGTAAGAATTTCTCCATTGGACGGCTGAATAATTGCTGCCGCAACCGTCGTGGGAAGCGTTGTTATCATAGAGCTTTTTATGCGGAAGCCTTGCCCGGTGGGCGGACGATAGGCTGCAAACGTGTTTTGACAATACTGCTTGCTTATTTCAAAAATCTGCTGCGCTGACGTGGGTTTTTCCTGCTGCACAAAGGAGTCGCGAAACCCGTCGAAAAACGCACCGGCGCACAAGCGTGAGGCGATATAAGCTTCCGAATGGCCGGTGTAAAATTCGTGCTTTCGTGCACCGGACCCACCGCAGCCGTCAAAGGCAGCGATCAAGCCGGCGCTTTTGCTAAAAGCATAGCACCAGCTATCTTCGCCAAATCCTTTTCGCGCGTCCACGTTCAGCATGAGAAAAAAGTCGAGTAGATTTCGCATGGCGATTACTTTGTAATAGACATTGCCAACACATCCAGAATTTCGGAATAATCGCACTCCGCGAGGCCGTTACCTGCAACTGACGGATAGTGTACGACATTTTCCCAGTTGGCGGAAATATGGCTCCAGCCCGGTTCATCAGGAGCATAAAGGACAAGTCGCTTTGACTTCGTCGGGATATCGTCCCACCAATCGCCGAGTTCGGACAGATTTGCCGGCATTCCCTTCGGATAATTTTCTGCGGAAGAGCCGAACCCAAGCGGATGTGTTCCGGCATCGGTCCAGACGACAATCACACGCCGCTGATCTGTTCCTTCACTTGTCCAGCTTGATTTCATGGCATATGCCAATGCCTCAAGCCCATCTTCGGGAATATCGCCGCCACCCGCTGCGTGGATACTGTTAATGCAGCTTTCAAACGCAGCGGCTTGCTCGGGAAGACGGAAAAAGTCAGTGACCAGCATTGCGTTTTCACCGTCGGCAATATAGTCACGGAATGCTATGACGCGAACTCGAAGCTGAGAGATCCGCTTGTTCTTGTCGGCCATCTTTTTCATGAGATCTCCGTAGAAGCTCAGGGCGTTTTCCTTGACCATGTTAATGATCCTCTTTTGCCCGCCGCTGAAATCCTCCATGCTTCCGGTAGCATCAATACAGAAGACCATATCCACTGTGTAGTCTTTGCCCAGACCGCCCTGATATTTCCGGGCTGTTGGCTGCTGATTGCCGGGGTATTGTTCCTGATAATGGGCCTGATTGTTCTCGCTCATAATGAACCTCTCTTTTCTGTATTTATTTGCATAATTACGGCCGGTGTAAAAAATCATTTATGAATCTCGATAACACCAAAATCGATTTCTAACGTTCCGCCATCCTTGCTGTGGCGTTTCAGTATGCATTTTATTTCGAGAATACCATCAGAGGAGGCTTCCCGAAGCCAAGAATCTGCGATCGATACTGTGCTTGCAGGCAGCGAAGTATCGGTTTCAATGAGAATCTCCCTGTCGTCGTTTTCCAGCTCGTTCCATTTGGCGGTATCAGCACTGCGATACCACCATGAAAACTCTGCGGACTGATATTCACCGAGTCGTTCGTTGTCCACAGCATAGCTGAAGCATACGGACTTATACTCGCCGAAGCCTTTTCCATCCGACACTTCTGATAATTTGGCATCCCACAATTTCTTTTTGTTGAGATAACAGCTTACAGCCTTTTGATCTGTACCGGTTTGATAGTCAAGGGTACCTTGGTTTTGCAAATTACCGGAAATATCGCTACCCGTTTCCGAAGAGATCACGCGAAAAGAAACATCCATTTCCGACAGCGTCGGTTCGGTAGCTTCCGGAACGGTTGGCTCCGCATCAAGCTGTTCCTTTATCTCTGCGATCTGCTCGTTCACGGAATCGTTGCTCCGTTTCAACTGACCTATGCTGCTGAGATTTGAATCAACTTGATGCCCAAGCGTGTCGATCATCTTGCTAAGCGACGCTGATTGCACTATCATAAAGATACCGAAAAGCAGAACCAGTACAAGCGTTGCAATCGGCAGCACAGCGTGTTTTCTCCGTTTCTTCTGCGGCCTCGGAGGCGGAGATACCGGATTCACATCGTCTTTGGGATTGGAGCGAGTCTCTTGTTTATACTGAGAGACTGCCGGGCGTATCGCTTTGGGAACGACATCATAAAACCCCCCGCAATCAGATAACACGGGGATAGCTTTTCCGCAATCGGGACATTTTCCTTTCGTAACATCTATTGTTGCGCCGCACCATTTACATATCATCGTTTCTTTCTCCTTTACAGTTTTTCGCCGCAGATATCACAGACCGTTGCAGATAAAGCATACTCGCAGCCGCAGGATCGGCAATGCTTTGGTGCCTGAATGTGCAGACCCTCATAAATTATCGCGACATTAGCGGACGGCACGTCTTCCTCCTTGCCTGCCTCGGGCACTGTGTCGATGCTTTTATGCTCCGGAGACGACGGGGTGGGCCTCGGTGATGTCTTCTCTTTTTCACGCTTCTTTTTTACAATAACATAAACAGTCACAATGAGTGCTGCCGCCAATGCGATCATGAAGAATATGGTCCAACCATCCATAACAATTCTCTCCTTGAAAGATCTATTGATAAATCGCCGTCCGGATGTGAACCGCACCCCATTTAGTGTAAAAAACTAACGGCAATCCATAGTGATGTGTACCCCCAATACTGGACACCCGGTATTGGGGGTACAGCTATATGAAATGCAGCCCTTTTCCGCATCTATTTCGTTCTCATACTGATTCCTGATTAAAACATTTAATCAGGAATCCCGTGTGCTACGCACACTCACATCGTGCTGACGCACGCTGCGCCGTCTCATGCAGAATCTGACGCGCCCTCGGCGCTATAAAAAGCTTTTAAAGCTTTTTATCAGATTCTAGTATGAGAGGGTCCCCGCGCCCGCAGGCGCACGTTACAACACGGTTGCGGCAAAATCGAAGTGCCAGCAGCGGCGGGGTGAGGGCACCCCGCCCTACGGCGGATTTCGATACTGCCGGCACGGGCCGATGAGGGCATCGGCCCCGGCGCAGTGACAGAATTAGAACGTACGAGGCGCGTTCGGAGAAATCAGAGAAAATTATAATAAAACGGCACGTCCATTTCTGCGACGTGGCGGAGGCGGAACAGAAGTGCCTCGCAGCGGGCGCGGAATTCCTCGCGGCTGCCCTCCTGCCCGTAGACCTCCAGCTCCGCGAAGTCGATGGCGATCTCGTCCAATTCCTCGTGGCTCAAAAAGGCGCTGAGCAGCTCCCGCCGCCGGTCAAAGGCCCGCTTGGCCTGCTGCGCGTGACTTGCTGCCGCAGAAAAGCTGTCTGCCTCCAGCGCTGCGGCGGCCTCCTGCAAATGTGCCTCGCTTTCCCGCGTGCTGCGGCACAGCAGGACGCTGCTGCCGATGCACAGCGCCAGCAGCACGGCCAGAATGCCCAGCCCCAGATAAAAATGCTTCATCGCACATCCTCCCTGCGTACCAGATAGAGCTTCCCGGTCCGGTCCACCGTCGCCAGGAGGGTGGTTTCTACCGTGCAGCCGTGCCGGAGCAGCGCCTCGTCGAGCCAGCCGCGCGTCCGTCCGCTGAGGACGAGGTTGCGTTCGAGCAGCCTGCCGCCGGAAACCAGCGTGACCGGCAGCTCCGTGTCCTTGACCTTCACACCGGCCTCCTTCGCGGGGGCCGGCGTTTCCTTTGCGTACAGCAGTGTCGAAAGCTGGCCGTTCGTTTCCAAAATTGCATATTTTACCGTCGTCAGGTCAAAAATATCCTTCTCCCGCAGATGCATGGTCAGTTCGTCGAGATTGACGCGGGTTTTTTTGAGATTTTTTTCGAGAATTTTCCCGTTTTCCATCAGAATCACGGGTTTTCCGCAGAAAAGCTGCCGCAATTTGATCGACCGCATCGTCGCCGCCGCCAGCACCAGCTCCACACCCAGAATGACCAGAATCGGCACAAGACCGCTGAACAGCGGAATTGCGCCGTCCTGCATCGGGATAGCGGCCAAATTCGCGATGAGCATCGTGACGACGAACTCCGCCGGCTCCATCTCGCCGATCTGCCGCTTGCCCATCAGGCGCACCGTCAGGATCAGAAGAATATATAATATCAGTGTGCGCAAAAATGAGATCAGCATCCCATCGCCTCCCGTTTCAGTATGCGGCAAGCGATTGTGGTCTATACAGCGTCGGAAATGGTAAATTTGTAGTAAATTTGTATAAATTTCCCCGCCCTTGCCGCAGCGTGTTTGTGGACGCATATGAAATCTTCGCCGGGGCTTGCATTTTCCTGAAAAAATCGCTAAACTGATACAATAAAAATGCAAAGGAAGCGCGGATTTATGCAGTGCTTCCCAAGAAAAATTGGAGGGGTCGGACAATGGAACGCATTTCGGATTATTTCGGTGAGAACGTGTTCAGTAAGGCGGTCATGCGCGAGCGCCTGCCGAAGGGGGTTTATGAGGAGTTCCTCCGCGCCGAGCAGGGCGGCGGAAAAATTTCCATGCCGTCGGCGGATATCATCGCGCAGGCAATGATGGAATGGGCGCTGGAAAAGGGTGCGACGCATTACACGCACTGGTTCCAGCCGCTGACCGGCGTGACGGCGGAGAAGCACGATTCCTTCCTCTGCCCGCCGGATGCGCAGGGCAAGGCGCTGCTGCGTCTGACCGGCAAGCAGCTCATCATGGGTGAGCCGGACGCATCGTCTTTCCCTTCGGGCGGCCTGCGCGCGACGCACTATGCCCGCGGCTATACCGCATGGGACATCACCTCGCCCGCCTTTGTCAAAACCATGTCCTGCGGCACGATCCTGTGCATCCCGACGGTGTTCCTCTCCTACACCGGCGAGGCGCTGGACAATAAAACGCCGTTGCTGCGGTCCATGGAGGCCCTGTCTACGCAGGCGCTGCGCATTCTTCGCCTGTTCGGCGACGACAAGGCGCAGCAGGTCATCCCGTCCATCGGCGCGGAGCAGGAATACTTCATCGTAGATCGCGAAAAATATCTGCGCCGCCGCGATTTGATTTACACCGGCCGGACGCTGTTCGGCGCACCCGCCCCCAAGGGGCAGGAGCTGGAGGACCAGTATTTCGGCGTGATCCGCGAGCGCGTCGGCGCGTTTATGGCGGACCTCAACGTCGAGCTGTGGAAAATGGGCATCACCGCCACCACGCAGCACAACGAGGTCGCCCCCGGCCAGCATGAGTGTGCGCCGATCTACTGCACCTGCAACGTCGCAGTCGATCAGAACCAGCTCATGATGGAAACAATGAAGCGTGTCGCCGGGCGGCACGGGCTGGTCTGCCTGCTGCACGAAAAGCCCTTTGCGGGCGTCAACGGCTCCGGCAAGCACAACAACTGGTCCATCTCCACCGACACCGGCGAAAATCTGCTCGAGCCCGGCTCTACGCCGAACGACAACCTGCAATTCCTGCTGGTCCTGTCGTGCATCATCAAGGCCGTCGATCGCCACGCGGACCTGCTGCGGATGTCCACCGCCTGCGTCGGCAACGACCTGCGCCTTGGCGCGGACGAAGCGCCCCCGGCGATCATCTCCATCTTCCTCGGCGACCAACTGCAAGACGTGGTGGAGCAGATCGTGGAGCACGGCACGGCGGCGGCCTGCATCGCCGGCAGCCAGCTCGATACCGGCGTTTCCACCCTCCCGCTTATCCGGCAGGATGCGACCGACCGCAACCGCACCTCGCCCTTCGCCTTCACCGGCAATAAGTTTGAGTTCCGCATGGTCGGCTCGTCCGACTGCATCGCCAACGCGAATACCGTCATCAACACCATCATGGCCGAGGCCTTCTCCGAGGCGGCGGACGTGCTGGAGCAGAGCGCGGACGTGACGGCGGCGGCAAACCGCCTTGTGGCGGAGAATCTGCGCGAACACAGCCGCGTGATTTTCAACGGCAACGGCTACAGCGGTACCTGGGTGCAGGAGGCCGCTCGGCGCGGGCTGCCGAATCTGCCGAGCATGGTGTCCGCCGTCCCGTCGCTGACGACGGAAAAGGCCGTGAAGCTGTTCGGCACCTTCGGCGTTTTCACCGAGGCTGAGCTGCACTCGCGCAGCGAGATCATGTACGAAACCTATGCCAAGGTGACCGGCATCGAGGCCCGCACGATGGTCCACATGGCCGCCAAGCACTATATCCCCGCGATTGTGCGCTACACGGCGCGGCTGGGCGACTCGATCTGTAAGGTGCGTACCGCCTGCCCCGCCGCCTCAACGCGCGTGCAGGAGCGGCTTTTGCAGGAAACGAGCGAGCTGCTCACCGCCGCCAGCGATGCCCTGCAGCAATTGGAGCAGGATATGCAGAGGGCCAATGAGATCGAGAGCGTGCAGATGCTGGCCTGCTTCAGCCACGACACCGTGACCGCCGACATGAAGGCCCTCCGCGACCCGATTGACCGGCTGGAGCTGATCGTAGATAAAGACCTCTGGCCCGTCCCCACCTATGGCGATCTGATGTTTGAGGTGTAAAAGCCTTGCAGCACGCGCTGTAAGGTAACTTATTAGAAAACCGACTGCCAGCACGGGCGGTCAATGACCGCCCCTACGGCGTTTATCGAAGTTCCGGCATTGGCGGGCAACGCCCGCTGTTCTTGCGCGAAGCGCAAGAACGCAATCCCTCAGGCGCTTCGCGCCAGGGCAGAAAGTCAAGCAAGTGCAACAGATTCTTCGAAGAAAACTTCGGCAGGGGTACGCCAGCCGAGGCATTTTCTGGGGCGATTATTGATCAGGTTAACAACCTCATCTACAACGCTCTGCGTGATCGTGCGGAAATCAAAACCCTTCGGGAAAAAGAACCGCAGCAAGTCATTTGTGTTTTCGTTCGTGCCGCGCTGCCACGGTTTATGCGGCTCGGCAAAGTAGACCGGCGCACTGAGCTCTTTTTCCAAAGCGCGGAACTCCGCAAACTCCGAGCCGTTATCCAAGCTGACACTCCTGACGGGCAGTCCCTTGAGAATCCGGCAGATCACATTTTTCGTTAGCAAAGCGTCACGCTTTGTTAACAAGCCGGCTCGCAGGAATCGGCTCCGACGGTCCACCTGTGTCACGAGAAATCCCTTTCCGA
>OIZL01000413.1_pt1 | contig 32579 bp, 29 predicted proteins | sample 1588541 | NCBI WGS metagenome assembly OIZL01 (sample SAMN03283285) | human gut metagenome | biome: human-associated habitat; material: feces | host: Homo sapiens | place: Peru | collected 2012 | reverse complement strand
CCCTGACCTTTTGGTTCGTAGCCAAACACTCTATCCAGCTGAGCTAGCAGCGCATATTTTTTTGTGCCCGATTATATTATCACTATTTTAACAAAAAGTCAACCGAATTTCGAAAATATTATGTAATAAAAATAATTTATTTTTTTGTTTTTTTATGTTATATTATATACGGTTAAAATTATAGCTAAAATTGATAAGTGTAAAAGAGATGTTTTTACTTATGGAAAAAAGATATGATGTTCTTATCGTGGGCAGCGGAGTCGGCGGACTTTATACCGCACTTTCTCTCCCCGAAGATGTTTCGGTGCTTGTCCTTTCCAAAAAATCGGACACGCTCTCAAACAGTAATTTGGCACAGGGCGGTGTTGCTGCCGTTTTGAGCTTTGAGAATGACAGCTTTGACCTTCACTACGAGGACACTATGATCGCAGGCAGCCGTGAAAACGACCCCGACGCAGTCAATGTGCTTGTCCACGAGGGTCCCGATGATGTTCGCAAAATTATGCAATACGGTGTCGATTTCGATAAAAATCCTGACGGCACGGTGCAGAAAACTCTTGAGGGCGGTCATTGCCGCAGAAGAATTGTGCATCACAGGGACACAACGGGCGCAGAAATTGTCAAAAAGCTGCTTGAAGAGGTGCACAGAAGAAAAAATATTACGCAAGTTCCGAACTCGCTTGTTTATAAGCTTAAAAAGGTTAAAAGCGGTTTTTGTGCGGATATTCTCGATGAAAACGGAAAGCCGTTCAGCGTATTTGCGGATTACTGCGTGCTTGCGACGGGCGGTATAGGCAGAGTTTACAAGTACACCACAAACCCTGCCGTTGCAACGGGTGACGGAATACGCCTTGCGTATGAATTGGGTGCTGCGATAAAGCATTTGAGCTATGTTCAGTTCCACCCGACAGCCTTCAACGGCCCCGACAGGGAGCAATTCCTTATAAGCGAGGCTGTCAGAGGCGAGGGCGCATATCTTCTCAACTGCAATAAGGAGAGATTTATGCACCGCTACGACGACCGTCTTGAATTAGCGCCGAGAGATGTCGTTTCAAGGGCGATTATCCTTGAAAGCAGAAAGACGGGAAGCAATAACTTCTATCTTGATATAACATACAAGGACAGCGATTTTGTCAGAAACCGTTTTCCCGGAATTTACGCAGGCTGTCTTGAGCACGGCGTTGATATTACAAAGGATTTAATTCCGATATTCCCCTGCCAGCACTATCTTATGGGCGGTATCGACGTTTCACTTGAGGCGAGAACAACCGTTTCAAGGCTCTATGCCGTCGGCGAATGCTCACACACGGGAGTTCACGGCAAAAACAGGCTTGCAAGCAACTCCTTGCTTGAGGCTTTGGTTTTCGGCAGACGTGCCGCAGAGGATATTACAAAATGCATCAACGGCGGTTATTCTCACGTTGTGGTTGAGGACAAGCAGCTTGATGTTTCGGGTGCACCGATGCCAAAGGGACTTCGTACCGAGATACGCTCGATTATGCAGAGGGCATATTTCGTTATTCCCGATATGGACGCTGTTCACACGGGACTTAAAAAGGTTGACAAAATTCTTGCCCGCCTTAAAAACGGCAAGTTTGCGATTACCCCCGACTATTGTGAGGCATTGAGCCTTGCAAGCGTAGCTCACATAATATTGAAGGAGGTTGACGAGGGATGAACATTCCGCAGTTTTACATTGATGAAATAATCCTTTCGGCTCTTAAAGAGGATATTAACTATATTGACGTTGCGACGGATTATCTTATTGACGAAAATCAGCGCAACGACGCATATTTTGTTTCAAAGGCAGACGGCGTGCTTTGCGGTCTTGAGGTTGCAATGAGAGTTTTTGAGCTTCTTGACGACACGTTTGAGTGCAAGACCTATTTCAAGGACGGCGACGAAATCAAAAAGGGCGACCTTATCGCAGAATTTTCGGGCAAAACCGTTCTTTTGTTAAAGGGCGAGCGCACAGCATTAAATCTTCTTCAGCATATGTCGGGAATCGCAACTGCCACGAACAGACTTGTTAAGCTCTGCGAGGGCACGAACGCTCAAATCACGGATACAAGAAAAACCTTGCCGTCATTGAGAGCACTTCAGAAATATGCGGTTACCTGCGGCGGAGGCAAAAATCATCGCTTCAATCTTTCCGACTGCGCTATGCTCAAGGACAATCACATTGACGCAGGCGGCGGAATTATAAACGCTGTCAACACGCTCAGGAGTAAAATCGGTCACACCACAAAGATTGAGGTCGAAACGAGAAATCTTGATGAAGTTCGTCAAGCGGTTGAGGTCGGTGCGGATATTATTATGCTCGACAATATGACAAACGATATGATGCGTGAGGCTGTCAAGATTATTGACGGCAGAGCGAAAACCGAGGCTTCGGGCGGAATTACCGACGAGACAATCAGAGGCGTTGCCCAAACGGGCGTTGATATAATTTCTGTCGGTGCAATCACTCATTCGGTCAAGGCGTTTGATATTTCAATGAAAATGAAATAATTAAAAAGCAAAAAATTTGAGCCTTTCGGAAATTCCGAAAGGCTCTTTTAGTTTGTTAAACTATATTATTTTTTAGCTTCTTTCTTAGCTTCTTTTTTTGCCTTCTTTTCAGCCCTGAGCTTAGCGGTCAAAGCGTCCTCTTCGGCTTTAAGACGCTCAAGCTCTGCCTTGTCATTAGCAAGCTTTGCCTCATGACGAGCCTTAGCCTCATCATAGATGGATTCAATTTCCTCAAGATGAGTGTAGTTTTCCTGCTGGCTTACAAGCTTTTCAGCATAGATATAGGGCTTCGCAGCTCTGCCGTAGCGAGCGTGCATATCCATCTCGATTTTTTCTTTCTTGAGGATAACTTTTTTCTCAGCCAAAACAGCCTTGATTTCGCCCTTAATTCTCTTTACCTCGTCGCTGTCCTTGTTTTTCTTAGCCTCTGTGAGCATTTCGTTGAGCTCACGAAGCTTCATCTCACAATCATCCTCTCTCTCGAACAATTCGTCAAGAGTTGTGAAATCGGGAGCAGAAAGAACTTCTCCGTTTGAGTAATATTCCTTGATAGCTCTGCAAGAGTCAATTCTCTTCTTGGCAATTTCAATAGCGAACTTGCGGTATTCTCTCTCCTCGTGAGTGCTCTTGGGCATTGCCTTAGCCTGACGGAGTTCCTTCATTACGCTGCCGAGATCCTGCTCAAGCAAAGCGGAAAGTCCGCCGTCAAGAACGGCTCTGTTAGCCTCAAGCTGCATTTTGTAGAACGGAGTTTCAAACTTGTCAAGCTCTGCGCAAACAAGCTTTGAAATTTCGATTTCCTCATTGCGTTCAAGAACAGCCTTATATGCCTTTTTAGCGGCTTTTTTCTGTTCCTTGTCCTTAATCGACTTGTAATCACGCTTAGCCTCCTGCGGCTTCTCGTTGACAAGTGCCTTAGCTTCTCTGATTATATCAACCGCTTCGACAAGGTTGCCGTCGTCAAGCACGCCGTTTGCGTAGTCCTCAAACAAGGCTCTGATTTTAAGAATACGAACGATAGCCTTCTGATGTCTCTCGTCGAGGTCATAGAAGAAATAGGGAACAACATTCATAAATGCGCCGACAGCAGCCATGATAATCATAACGGTCATCATATCATAGAGAAGACCGGGTTGTCCCTTATCAACATCAAGAATATCAAACGGCTTTGCATAACCGTTGTTGTCGTGAACGCCGTAAGCCTTCTGAATGAACGGAACAACAGAAGATGTGAGAAGCGTTACGATATTACCGATTGTAGTAACCGCAGCGAACATACCGTCGATTCTCTCGCCCGAACGGTACTGCTGATAGTCACGAATATCCGCCTGAATAGCGGGAGTTGTAATCTGCTCAAATGCACCGACAAGCCAGTTGAGGTAAACGCAGGCGAACAGCCACCAAATGTTACGCATACCCATAAGCATTGATGCGATGAACAATACGTTGAACATATTTACGCCGATAAGTACCTTTTTCTTGCCCCATTTTCTGATACAGATCGGAGCAAGCAGCATTCCCCAAAGGGAAGCGTTACCGGTAAGGGTACTGATGAGTGCGTATGTAGTACCGTTACAGGTATGACCGTATGTGAATGACCACTGGAGGATTGCACCGTAAGCGCTCTCCAAGAAGCCGAGCCAGCCTGCGCAAGCGATAATCCAGAAATACTTGTTCTTTGCAACCTCACGCAGCGAGTCCATGAAGCTGATTTGAATTGTATGTGTTTTAGCCTGTACGATTTTTTCCTCGGTATTTGCATAAACGATAATTGTAAGTGCGATACCGATAAGTGCGAATACAGGATATGAATATCTGTAAACTCTGATGTCATAAAGGTCGTTGTTTGAAACGATCTGTGCAATAATCGGAAGTACGATATTAACAATTGACGGAGCAAGTGAATAAACAACCGACTTGATTGCAAGTACGTCCGTTCTCTCCTGAGTGTTCGGAGAAAGAACGTGGATAAGGTTTGTATATGCGTCGTTGAAGAAGTTGAAGAAGAACTGCAACAGCAAGCTGAACAGCAATACCATTGCGCACTTGATTACATACCCCGCTTCTTTTCCGAAAAGCATATTCGGGAAAAGGGTGTACATAGCTTCGTACGGGAACCAGACGTATGCAATAGAAATCAACGCCGTGGGAATACCCATCGAAAGAATGTACGGTCTGTACTTACCGCCCTTACCTCTTGTGTTGTCGATAATATTCGCTCTGATACCCGTCAAAGGAATATTGGCAAGAGTTGAAATCAAGTAGAGTATATACATATCCGTAGGAGATACGCCGATAGCTCCGCCGACAACCATGTTCTGAGTTGTGACAAGAAGTGTTGAACCGAGCGTGATAATGAAATACGCACCGATACCGCCGCCTGCGTAAGCGGCAATTTCCTTGAAGGTCATATAGCGACCTAATTTCGGGACTTTCCAGTAGGTCTTAACGTCACTTACTGCTCCCTTTACTTTCTGAGACAAATCCATTTTTTAATATTGGCCCCCTATACTATAATAATAACGTCTTACGTTTTGCCTTGCTTTCCCAACAAGACGGTAACGCTAATATTATATCATAAACGGGCAAGCTTTACAATCAAACATATTTTACATATTTTTCAGTTAATATATGTTTGATTTGCACAGTAAAATCGGTTATACTGTTGTTTAATGAACAAACAAATCTTTCAACTAGGGGAAACGGAGAGCAAAATATGATTTTTTACGCAAAGGATTTCGGCATACTTCCCGACTCGGAAATAGCGAAAAAGCTTGATATGGTATTTTCCGAGATGGCGAAAACGGACGATGAAAAAACACTTGTATTTGAAAAGGGCGTTTACCACATCGACCTTGACAACTGCAAAACGAGAACACTTTACATAACCAACACCGTCGGCGACAAGGAGTTTTCCGAAGAAGAGAAAGAAAAGCCGCACAAATCCAAAGTGGGAATGTATCTTAACGGCATAAAAAATCTTACAATACAAGGCAACGGCTCAACGTTTACCGTTGACGGTCATTGCACGAATATTGCACTCGAAAACTGCGAAAACATCACTATTGACGGCATTGAGCTTGACACGGTAAACCCTCCGCTTCACGAAATGACGGTTGCGGAGAAAAAGGGCGGCAGCGTTGTTTTCGAACTTGACAAGAATTGCAAATATGTAAACGAAAACGGCACATTTTACTTTGTCGGCAAGAATTACAAGCACAAGTTTTACAATAAATTTGTCTATTCAAGTCCTGCTCTTGTTAAGGCAGATGACCTCGACCATATGGAAAGAGTATTCAACCCGTTTGCAGGCGCTCGCTCCTTTAAGGAAATCGAGCCTTATAAATTCAAGGCAAAATATTTTTCCGCAAAGAGATTCAAGTTAGGCGACAAATATTATCTCTTTGATTTAAGGCGTGAAAACGTCGGAATTTTCGTAAATTCCTGTAAGAATTTCACATTGAAAAATTCGGCGCAGAGATACAACTGCTCACTCGCTCTCGTCTGCCAAAAGACTGAAAATATAACGGTTGACAATGTCGATTTCTCTCCGAAGCCCGAGTCGGGAAAGCTTCTTTGCTCGATTGCCGATTTTATGCAAATTTGTATGTGCAAGGGTCAGGTCAGCGTTACAAACAGTAATTTCTGCGGTGCGAGCGACGACGCAATAAACGTTCACGGTATTCATATGTATATCAAAAAGATTGACGGCAACACCTTCACGCTCAAATTCAAGCATCCGCAAACCCACGCATTTAATCCGTTCTTTGACGGCGACGATATAGAATATGTTGACCGCTTTACTCTTGAATGTATGGGCAAGGCGAAAATCCTTACCTCGAAGCTCATAAGCGAGCACACGGTTGAAATTACCGTTGACTCAACTCTCGGCGCAAAAGAGGGAATGGTTATTGAAGACGTTACGCTCTGTCCCGATTTTCACTACGCCGGAAACACTATAAACAGAATTACTACAAGGGGCATACTTGTAACCACAAGGGGCAAGGTCGTAATAGAAAACAACAAATTCATCAATACAAATATGGCGGCTATTCTCATCTCCGACGACGCAAAGAGCTGGTACGAAAGCGGTCCTTGCAAAGATGTGACTATCCGAAACAATTACTTCGGAGAATGTTACGCACATTTCCTGTCTGTTTTACCCGAAAACGGCAAAAATAAAAATCAGGTTCACAAGAACATAACCGTTGAGAACAACACGTTTGATGCAAAACACGACAAGGGAATTTCTCTTAAAGGTGCGGAGAATATCACGATTAAAAACAATAAAATCATCTCTTCAAAAAAGAAAAATCACTTTGTAAAGGCAGTAAATTGCAAAAATCTTGTTATTGAGCAATAAAATTTACAAAAAAACTGTTTATTTCTTAATTTCAAAGTATTATAATAAGCTGATTTTTAGGAGAGGAGCTTTTATATGCCTAAAAAACAGCAGATGAAAAAGACAAGCACGACCCATTTCGGAATTCAGCGTAAAATCGTAGCGAATATGACGGCGGAGAGCTGGGAGACAATACCGCACGTAACCTATAACTATGAGCCCGACGTGACGGAGTTTATGATTGAGTATCAAAGACTCAACGAGAACTGCGCTCCCGAGGACAAGATAACACTTAATACTCTTATGCTTAAAATCATAGTAGAAGGTCTAAAGGCAGACCCTGCCATGAATGCGCATATTGACTTTGACCGCAAGCTTGTCAGGGGCGAAATACACACCTTTGAGGATATAAATATTTCAATGCCGATGGTGCTTCCGAACGGCGAAATGATGACAATAAATCTCCACAACTTTGAAAATAAGAATTTGAATCAGATGGCGGACTACATTAAGGACGTCAACCGCCGTGTCGCAAACACAAATCTTAACGAGGTTATGTTCGACGTTTCGCTCGACAACACCCTCACGGCATTGAAGCACGGAAAAATCAAGCAAACTATCTACCGTCTTATCGGCTCAAAAACGGGTAAGCACAAGGTCAAAACTCTTTCGGGCAAAGCTAAAAAGGAATACGAGGCTATCCCCGAAAAGGACAGGCTTACAAAGAGAGACATTGAGCAGGGCACAATTACCGTTTCAAATATCGGCTCGACCTACCGTCAGCAGAGAGGCGAAACGTGCTTGCTTGAAATCGTACCGCCGCAGGTTTGTGCCATTGCACTCGGTGCTGTTCAGGATAAACCCGTTGTTATCGTAAATGAAAACGGCGAAAAGGAAATCGCTATACGTCAGGTTATGCCGCTTTGCATCGCCTTTGACCACAGGGCACTTGACTTCGGAGAGATTGTTCCGTTCATAAAGCGACTTGACGAAATCTTTGAAGCACCCGAAATTATCCACACCTGGAGAGACGGCGGAACAGACGATATAGATATGGAAGAAATCAAGGTTGAGCGTGAAGAGCGTGAGGCTAAATACGAGCAGTCCAAGGAGCGTGAAAAGGCTCGCAAGGAAGCAGAGGACAAGGCGAGAAAGGCTCAGCGTGAGGCTGAAAAGGCTGAACGTGATGCCGAAAAAGCACAAAAAGAGGCCGCCGAAAAGGCACTCAAGGCTCAAAAGGATGCCGAGGAAAAGGCTCGCAAGGAAGCCGAACGTCTTGAAAAAGAAAAGAAGGACGCCGAGGAAAGGGCAAAGAGAGAAGCCGAGAAAGCCGAAAAGGACAAGAAGGATGCCGAGGAGAAGGCTCTCAAGGAGCAACTAAAGGCAGAAAAGGCTCAAAAGGACGCTGAGGAAAAAGCAAAGAGAGAAGCCGAAAAAGCAGCGCAAAAAGAGTTGGAGAAGGCTCGCAAGGAAGCCGAAAAGGCACAGAAAGAGGCTGAAAAAGCCGAGGAAAGAGCTAAAAAAGAAGCCGAAAAGGCTCAAAAGGACGCTGAAAAGGAAGCTAAAATACAGCTCGAAATCGAAAAGGCTAAAAAAGATGCCGAGGAAGCCGTTAAAAGAGCCGAGGAAGCTAAAAAGAAGGCTCTTGAAGCGAAAAAGGACGCCGAAAATATCAACTGATAAAACACACATAAAAAACAGCCACTCATTTTATACAATGTGAGTGGCTGCTTTCATTTGATTTAACAATATTTTTTATTCCGCTGTTCTTTCGTGACGGTTGTTATATACAAACATTAAAACGGCTGCAAGGATTATCACGGCATAGCCGACGAAGCTTAACAAATCGGGGACTTGATTAAACACGAAATAGCCGATAGCCGAGGTAAAAAGTATCTGCGAATAATCGTAAACCGATATTTCCCTTGCAGGCGCATAGGAGTATGCCGCAGTTATTGTAAACTGACCGCCTGCCGCACCGGCACCGGCAAGAATGAGATAAATCCATTGCTTAACGCTCATAGGCTCATAATCGGCAATGAAAAACGGCAGCAGAACGACCACCGAAAATGCCGAAAAGAAGAAAACTATGAACGGCCCTTTCGCCCCCGATTCGCTTGCTTTTCTGACAAAGGCATAGGCGGCGCCCGCACCTATTCCGCCCAACAGACCCATAAGCGACGGGAAAAGCTCTGAATTTCCCATTGAGGGCTTGACTATCAGCATACTTCCCAAAAACGCTGTGGTTATTGCTCCCAGCTGAAACGGAGTTGCCTTTTCCTTTAGCACAAAAATACTGAATACAATCGCAAAAAACGGCGACATTTTATTGAGTATCGAAGCGTCGGCAAGCACAAGGCGGTCTATCGCATAGAAGTTGCAAACAAGTCCGATTGTTCCTGCCGCAGAGCGAAGAAACAGGTATTTATAAGACCGCTTCGGCGCTTTGAACATACTCGGGTCTTTCAATAAAACGGCGAGTGCAAACAGCATAGCGACGGCGTTTCTGAAAAATGCTTTTTGAAATGTTGGCAAATCCCCTGCAAGATGCACAAAGGTCATCATAAGTGCAAACGAGAATGCCGACGTTATCATAAGTAAAATACCCTTATGCTTATTTTTCAAAATATCACCGCCTTTATCGAATTTTTTTAATATAGCTGTCCCCTGCTGTTTTATATATCTTTATATATCTAAAAGAAGCTCGACGGGACAATGGTCGCTTCCGAAAATTTCCTGATGAATAGAAGCGCCGACAAGATTTTTTTCAAGCTTTTTCGAAGCTATGAAATAGTCGATACGCCACCCTACGTTCTTATCTCTTGCGTGAAAACGGTATGACCACCAAGAGTATTCGTTCTCCGCATCGGGATAAAAATATCTGAACGTGTCGATAAATCCGCAGTCGAGCATCGTTGTCATTTTTTCTCTTTCCTCGGGGGTAAAGCCGGGATTTTTCGTGTTTGTTTTCGGATTTTTAAGGTCTATTTCCTTATGTGCCACATTCAAGTCGCCGCAGAAAACAACAGGCTTTTTCTTTTCAAGCTCCAACACATATTCTCTGAATTTATCCTCCCACGACATACGGTATTCAAGCCTTTTAAGTCCGTCCTGCGAGTTCGGAGTGTAGCAGGTTATAAAATAGAATTTTTCAAATTCAAGCGTTATGACTCTGCCCTCGTTATCGTAAAAAGGCTGTTTAATTCCGTATTCTACGCCGATAGGCTCGTCCTTTGAAAATATCGCCGTACCCGAATAGCCCTTCTTCTCGGCATAGTTCCAATAGCAATGATAGCCCTCGGGCGCAAAGTCGATTTGTCCCGACTGAACCTTTGTCTCCTGCAAGCAAAATATATCTGCGTCAAGGCTGTTGAACGCCGTCATAAAATCCTTGTTCATAACCGCCCTTATTCCGTTTACATTCCAAGAAATAAATTTTTTCATATAATTTTCTCCCGTATTTTTTCTACCGTAAAAGTATATCATATTATCCTGCTTTGCTCAACAAAATATATTGTTATTTTATTGACATTAAAGTATAAAGAAGGTAAAATACAGAATGTTCGCAAATAAACACGCATAGTTTATGAAAAGAGCGTTATTATGAATAATAAAACAAATACCGCCGCAAGCGTTGAAGCCGACAGATCTTTATGGAGCATATTTGCAAAAGCCGTCGGCGGAATTTTGGGCGTGGCGATAGCGTATATTGTGCTTTATATGGCATATAAGGACGGCACTACTTATTATCAATCCCCGTCCTACACCAATCCGAGTATGGACGCATTTGCGCCTGCGCTTGTTCCCTCGACGTCTCCGAGCAGTCCGAACGGCACTGTTGTTCCGATCAACGAAAACGATATACCGCAAATCGATTTGACGAAAATGCCTCAAACCAAAGAGGAAATTGTCGAATACTATAAGTCTGCAAATCACAAGGTCAAAACGCAGGCAAAGAGCGTTACAAGGACATATAATAAAGTTTCAAACTACAACAACGTACTTGAAACGGGCAGCAATCCCATTCTTTCAAGGATAGGCAAGGCTGTTATGGGAAAATTTCTTACGGAAAACCTTGAGCCGAAAACCTTTACGGGTACAGCTGAAATAGCAGGTGCTTTCCCGCCGCCCAATGCGGTATGCGGACTTAATGCAAATGATGTAGAGTCTGCAATATGCACCGACAAGGGCAATTTCTTTGAGCTTGAAATACATATGCTCCCCGAGGTTGACCCCGTAAACGGCAAGGGCACGGGTGCGATAAGCACTATAATCACAAAAAAGGAAATTACAGACGCAGTTGAGGGATATGTTGAAATATCCGATATTCGCTGCGAATATGAAAACGTATATTTGATTGCAAACGTCGATAAAAGCACGGGCGATATTACAGAGCTTTATGTAAATATGCCGTTGTATCTCAACCTGTCGGCTCTCGGCATGGACTGTAAGGTCGGCTTATGCTTTGAGGACAAATATACGGTTGAATGGTAAAAGAGAGGACTTAAAAATGAGCAAAAATCCTTTGTTTGATAAAATCAAATATTTTATTATAGATATGGACGGCACGTTTTATCTTGACGGCAACCTTATTGACGGCTCGCTTGACTTTCTTGAAAGGGTAAAGAGCGTCGGAAAGGATTTCTGCTTTTTCACAAACAATTCGTCAAACAACGTCGAGGTCTGTAAGGCAAAGCTTCACAATATGGGCTGCGAGGTTACGGACGATAAAATCGTAATTTCCTCACACGTTACAATTTCCCACCTTAAAAAGAATTATCCGAATGCTTCTGTCTATCTTTTGGGCAACGAAAGACTGACGGCAGATTTTGAAAATGCAGGTATAAGGCTTGTTGACGAAAGCCCTGATATTGTGGTTTTGGGATTTGACACAACCCTCACTTATGGAAAAATCAGAAAAGCCTGCAAATTTATCGCAGAGGGTAAAAAGTACATTGCCACGCACCCCGATTTCAACTGCCCGACGGCAGACGGCTTTATGCCCGACACAGGCTCTATGATGGCTATGTTCAAGGCTTCGACGGGAAAAGACCCCGAGGTTATGGGCAAGCCGCACGCTCACACGGTCGAATATCTTACGGAAAAGCTCGGCTGTGAAAAAGATGAGCTTTGCTTTATCGGCGACAGGCTTGAAACCGACATTGCAATAGGTATGGACAACGGCGTTACCTCGGTGCTTGTGCTCACAGGCGTTACCGATTTGGCATCATATGAAAAGAGCGATATAAAAGCCTCGTTTGTCGCAAAATCCTTAAAGGCATTATCGGAGGAATTATAAAAATTACGGAGATGCTCATTTTATTGAGCGTCTCCGTTTTTGTTTATTCAAGAGGAATTTTTTTAATCTCCGTGCCTGTGTAATAGTGCGTTAAAATAGTCTTGTAATCGCTGCCGTTTCGTGCCATATAATCAGCTCCGTACTGGCTCATTCCGATAAGATGACCATATCCCGAAACATCAAAAGTGAAATTACCGTTTGAGTATTCCACCGAAAACGCAGGACTTCTCAATGAAAACAGCTTGCGAGCGTTTGCGCCCGTCAGCGTTTTTGAGCCTATTGCAATATTTTTTACCGCACCCGCCTCGGTTCTTTCGATATTCCCTATCCAAGCGGACGGGTCGTCGCCGAGTTGTATATCTCCTTCGCCCGAAAGAGCCTGCCGAAACTGCTCCGTGCTCAAAACGACGGTTGACGAACAATCGGGAGAGAGCTTATCCCCCGAGGACACAACCGACACAAGATACGGCAGCTCCCCTCCCCATATATCGGCGGCGTTCTCGGTTTTTCCCGTGCTTATCGCACAATATGCCGCCACAATCGGCTCGGAATTATACGTTACCGCCTCGCCTGCCACCTCGCTTACGGCAGATAAGATTTTTTCGTGGTAACGCTCATATTTGTCGCCCCATTTTTCCTTTTGCTGCTCCTCGTTCAAATATCCCTGATGCTTTTTCGGGTCATCCGAAATATCCGCACCGCCGAGCGAGGAATCGGGATTTTTTCGAAGCCTTACAAGGTTTGTATATGCCGCAACCGCCTGCGCCTTCAACGCCTCCTCGTGATATGTGGCAGGCATTTCACTCGCAACACAGCCGACAAGGTATTCCGTGACAGAAGCGGTCATAATATTTCCGTCCGCCTTTGCCATAACCTTTACCGTGTCCGAATTTCCGGCGTTCGGCTCTTCGCTTTTTTCAAAAATCGGTGTTGAAAATGTGTTCTTGACGTTCTTTGTCGAAAACTCCGACAAGTCGAGCGCCGCCACGGGGACAACTATCATTGCAAGCAGTAACACAAGCACAAAAATCACAGGTTTTTTCATTTAATTCCCTCCGTTTATAATTCTTTGGTTTTCGTTGACTTTACGGCTGTTTTGATATACAATATAATATCAATTAAAATGAATAATTGTGTCTTAATATATATTTAATCAACAAGGAGGCTCGGAAATGTCTGAATTTATCTCATCTATCTCCGACAGTACCATTCACAGTTTATGCGATGAATTGCTAAAAAATAACAGCATACAGCCAGAAGATTATAAAAGATTTGACGTCAAGAAGGGCTTGAGGAATTCCGACGGCACCGGCGTTATGGCAGGTCTTACGAAAATCTGCTCGGTTGAGGGCTACTACATAGACGACGGCGAAAGAGTGCCGAGAGAGGGCAGACTTTTTTACCGTGGAATAAATATGAGCGATATTGTCAAAAACTGCAAGCAGGAAAACCGCTTCGGCTTTGAAGAGGTTGTTTGGCTTTTGCTCTTCGGCGATTTACCGACAAAGGAGCAGCTTGACGCTTTCACGTCCGTTCTCGCTCAGGCAAGAGAACTGCCCGACGAATTTATCGAAGATATTATTATGAAAGCCCCGTCAAGGGATATTATGAACAAGGTCGCAAGCTCCGTTCTCGGTCTTTACACCTTTGACGAAAATCCCGACGACACCTCGCTTGAAAATGTGCTTCGTCAGTCAATTCAGCTCATTGCTCAAATCCCTATGCTTATGTCTTACGCATATCAGGCAAAGCGCAGAGCGTTCGACCACAAGAGTATGTATATTCATCAAAACAAGCTCGACTACACTATGGCGGAGTCGATTTTAGGCTCTATCCGTTCGGACAGAAAGTTTTCGGATGCCGAAGCAAAGCTTCTTGATACTTGTATGATAATCCACGCAGACCACGGCGGCGGTAACAACTCGGCGTTTACGACACGCTGCATAACCTCGACGGGTACGGACACCTATTCCGCCATTGCGGCAAGTATCGGCTCGCTTAAAGGACCTAAACACGGCGGTGCAAACATTCGTGTTCATAATATGCTTGAGGATATAAAGGCAAATGTCAAAAACACCGCAGACGAGGGTCAAATTGCGGATTATCTTGCAAAAATCATCAAAAAAGAGGCAGGCGACGGCTCGGGACTTATCTACGGTATGGGGCACGCTGTTTACACACTTTCCGACCCGAGAGCAAAGCTCTTAAAGCAGGATGCGGCTAAATATTCCGCAGAGTTCGGATACGAGGAAGATTTCCGTATACTCGACACAATCGAGAGACTCACCCCCGAACTTTTCTGCAAATACAAGGGCATTAAGAAAAAAATCTGTGCAAATGTCGATTTGTATTCGGGTCTTATATATTCGATGCTCAACATTCCCGAGGAGCTTTTCACACCGATATTTATGGCTTCAAGGTCCGCAGGTTGGTGCGCTCACAGAATGGAGGAAATCTATTCGGGCGGAAAGATAATGCGCCCTGCTTATAAGAGCGTTTCTCTTCCGAGAAGCTTCGTTCCGCTTGCAGAGAGAACCGATAATCATAAAGTTCAAAACGAATACATACCCAGCGAAGAAAGATAATTACGAAAGAGGCTTAAAAATGAGTTCAAAATCATCAAAAAAGAACATTAGCTTTAAGGCGATATATGCCGTTCTCGGCGTTGCACTCGCTTGCTTGACACCGATAAGAATTTATCAGCTTGTTTGTCTTAACGAGAGAGACTCAAGCGGATTTTTCGCAAGAATAAACGCAAGCGTTTATGTTTTTTACGCTCTCGCAGCTGTCTTTGCGTTGGCATTATTTATCCTTGTAACGCTCACAAACAGGGTCACGGCTTCAAAGTCCGTGAGAGGCAAATCGAAATCGCTTTTAATCGGCTCGGCACTCCTTGCGCTCGGGCTTGCGTATGACACAGGCATTTGCCTCGGCTCGTTTATAAAAGCCGTTACAAGCTACGGCGCAGGCTCAAACGTAATTGCTTATCTGTTTTCAAACGGTATGTTTGCGTTATTCTTCGAAGCTCTTTTCGGATTGTGCGCTTCTATTTATTTCATACTCTTCGCCCTCTATTACAACGACGGCAAGGGCAATTTTTCAGACTACAAATTTCTCGCCTTGACTCCCCTTTTCTGGGCAATGTTCAAGACGGTTTACAGATTTATGACAAAAATCAGCTTTACTGTATTGGCTGACCTTATGCTCGAATTGGGTATGCTTATATTTATGATGCTTTTCTTTATGTCATTTGCAAGAATAAGCTCTCAGGTTTGCCAAAAGTACGAAATGCGTAAGGCTATGCGCTACGGTCTGATTGCGGCAATGTTTGCGCTTGTAATCGGCATATCGAGACTTGCCGTTACCGTTTGCGGACTTTCATCTACGCTTCCGACAGGCTTCCCGTTCTCACTTACCGATTTGACCTTCGGTATTTTCGCAATTATCTACGTTGCCGCTTGCTCAAAATCGGGCAGAAGCGCAAGCGAGGATGACTTGCTCGCAGATAACGACGAAAAGCCGTCAAAGGATACTGTTGACGAAGATTTCCTTAACAACTGACGGCAGGTACAAATATGTTTTTACAAAATGTTGCGGTTGCGGCAAAGCAGGTGGCAATTCTCTATATAATTGTTGCCGTCGGCTTTATCTGCGACAGAACGAAGCTTTTTACCGAAAAGGCTTCAAGGCTTACAAACGACCTGCTTTTCTATATAGTTGCCCCTGCGATAATCATAACCTCGTTCACGGCAATGGAGCTGACAGACGAAAATTGGCACAATCTTCTTATGTCTTTCTTATGCGGTACGATTTTCCACGTTATTGCGATTATAATCTCTCTGCCGTTTTTCAGACACGGCGTTGAGGACTCGATAAGGGTATATAAATTCGCCTGCGTTTACGGCAACGTCGGCTATATGGTGCTTCCGCTTGCGGCGGCTGTTCTCGGCAATGAGGGCGTGTTCTTCTGCTCGGGCGTGCTTATCCCGTTCAACATTTTTTCGTTTACGCACGGCGTTTATCTTATGAAAAAGAGCGAAAACGGAAAGTCGCCGATAAGCTTGAAATCGCTTATATTTAACCCCGGTATTATCTCGGTCATAATCGGACTTCCTATCTATCTTTTGGAGCTTCGCCTCCCCGACGTAATACTCGCTCCCGTCGAATACATAGCAAGTCTCAACACACCGCTTGCAATGCTGATGTTCGGCACATATCTTTCAAACACCGATCTTAAAAAGATGTTCTTCCGCCGTGAAGCGTATCTTGTGGCGTTGTTAAAATTGATAGTGATGCCGCTTATTTGCTTCGGTATATTCAGACTTATGGGCATTTCGGGTACACTGCTTACGGCTCTTATTCTTTCAGCCTCTGCGCCGACTGCCAACAATACGGTTATGTTTTCCACAAAATACGGCAGGGATAACGGTGCGGCTTCGCAGACGGTTGCAATCGTGAGCTTTATCTCGATTATCACAATGCCGATTATGATAGCGCTTTCGCAGAATTTTTAACGAAAGATTTTGATTTTATGAGAATAGATGATTTTAATCTAAACCGCCGTGAGAGTGACGCTCTGCGGTCATATGCGAAGAACAACACGTTTCCGCAGACCTTTCTTGTCGAGGGCGGAACGCTTGACGAAAGGGTAAAATTTGCCCGTTTTCTTGCGAATATGATTGTCTGCAAGGGCGAGGACGAAAAGCCCTGCGGTATTTGCCCTGCCTGTGTGAAATGCAGAGCGAACGCAAATCCCGACATTAAGCAATACGGCGAGGAAAAAGAGAATTATACCTTTAAGGTCGAGCTTTCAAGGCAGATAAAGCAGGACGCCTTTGTTATCCCGAATGACTCCGACAAAAAGGTTTATATAATAACCGAGGCGCAGAATATGAACGATTCCTCGGAGAATGCGTTGCTCAAAATTCTTGAAGAGCCGCCGCATTTTGATTATTTCATATTAACCTGCACCTCAAAGAGCGCAATGCTCGACACGATAATTTCAAGAGCGTCGCTGATAAGTCTTTCGCAGGCGGATGAGGTCTATTCCGAAAAATGCGTTGAGCTTGCAAAGGCTATTGCGATTGCCGTCTGCGCCGACACGGAAGCGGAGCTTTTGAAGGAGCTTTCTCCCCTTGCAGGCGACAAAAACAGCTTTCTTGAAACGCTGTCGGTACTTACAAGGATATTTACCGATGCGCTCATCTTTAAGCAGACGGGTATAAATAATTCGGAGTTTTCCGACGCAACGAACGCCCTTTGCGGAAAGCTCTCGGCAGGCAAGCTCTACTCTCTGACGTCGGTTACGGGCGAGCTTGTCAGATTATTCAAACAAAACGCAAATTATAATTTACTCATAACCGCAATGAGCGAACGCTTACGCTCGGCGGTAGGCAAATAAAGGAGAAATATATGGCAGAGATAGTCGGTATAAAATTTAAGGACGTAGGAAAGGTTTACTACTTCGGCCCGAACGGTATGACCTTTCAAAAAGGAGATAAGGCGATAGTCGAAACCGCCAGAGGTCTTGAATGCGGCGAGGTTGCAACGGAAAACAGCGATGTTCCCGACGAAAGCATCGTAGCACCCTTGAAGCCTGTTATCAGGCACGCAACAAAAGAGGATTTGGCGACAGTTGAACAGAATAAGGAAAAGGAAAAAAAGGCTTTCCAAATCTGCGAGGAAAAAATTGCCCGTCACGGACTTGATATGAAGCTTGTAGACGTCGAATACACCTTCGACTCAAGCAAAATTCTTTTCTATTTTACCGCAGACGGCAGAGTGGATTTCCGTGAACTTGTAAAGGACCTTGCAGGCGTTTTCAGGACAAGAATTGAATTGAGGCAAATCGGCGTCAGAGACGGTGCAAAGAAGCTCGGCGGCTTCGGAATATGCGGCAGACCCTTCTGCTGTAATACGTTCCTCGGCGAGTTCCAACCCGTTTCGATTAAGATGGCAAAGGAACAGGGTATGTCATTAAACCCCGTTAAAATCAGCGGCACCTGCGGCAGACTTATGTGCTGTCTTAAATATGAGCAGGACACATATGAGCACCTTTTACGCCACACCCCGAAGGTCGGAGCTATTGTTGAGACTGTCGAGGGCAGAGGCACGGTAATCGAAAACAATCTTATTACAGGTATGCTCAAGGTAAGACTTGACAGACGAAGCGACGCTGCTCCGATACTCGTTGAACGTCACAGCGTCAAGCTTATCAAGGACGCTCAGATAAGACTTGACAAAAAAGAAATCGAAGCTCTCAAGGGTATCGAATAAAATTCATAAAATACCTCTTGAAATTTCACAAAATTGTGTTACAATGTAAATCAATAAATGACAAGGGAGGTAAGAATTATGGCATACAAAATCAGTGATGATTGCATTTCATGCGGTGCTTGCGCTGCAGAATGCCCCGTTGAAGCTATTTCTGACGGCGGCGATAAGTACGTAATCGATGCAGATACTTGCATTGAATGCGGCAACTGCGCAGAAGTTTGCCCCGTAGGAGCTCCCGCTCAGGACTAATCCGTTTTGGGAAGTTTATAAAGGCTCGTTCTTCGAGCCTTTATTTTTTTTGTCTTGACACAGAGGCGTAAAGGATATATAATTACAAATTGAAATTCGTTTTCAATTTCATTTCGGAGGCGAAATATGGGGTACACAACAAAGCAGAGTACGGAAATACTCGATTTTTTGAGGAATAATAAGGATAAGCATCTCACGGCGGAGGAGGTCTATTATTCGCTTCGTCAGGGCGGCAGTAATGTCGGCAGAACAACCGTTTACCGCCATCTTGAAAGGCTGCACGACGACGGAATAATCAGGAAATACCTGCTCGGCGACGGTGCGTCCGCCTGCTATCAATATTTTGAGGGCTCCGACGATTGCCATAAGCATTATCATTTGAAATGCCTTAAATGCGGAAAGCTCTTGCACGCCGAATGTGATTTTTTGAACGGCCTGTCGGAGCATATTGAAAAGGAGCACGATTTTGTCATTGACGGCGAAAGGACTGTGCTTTACGGTGTTTGCGGCGACTGTCGCAGAAAGGATTGATTTAATTGCTTGATATATTAAAGGACGTTACGCTTGACACGGCGCTCGACTGCTTGAAAATGCTGCCGTTTTTGTTCTTTGCGTTTCTTTTGCTTGAAGCGGTTGAGCATCACACATCTAAAAAGACCGATAAAATTCTTGCAAGCTCGGGAAAGCTCGGCCCTCTTGTCGGCGCACTTCTCGGCTGTGTTCCGCAGTGCGGATTTTCCGTTTTTGCGGCAAATCTCTATTCGGGCGGCTTGATAGGTCTCGGCACGCTTATTGCGGTGTTTCTCTCCACCTCGGACGAGGCGGTTATAATTATGCTCTCGCACCCCGAAAGCAAGGGCGAAATACTAAAGCTCATTGCCGTCAAGGTCGTTATTGCAATAATTTTCGGCTATATAATTATGCTTCTCGAAAAGAAACGTCCCGAGCCCGAAAAGCACGTTGAGGACCTGTGCAGAGATGAGCATTGCGGCTGCCACGACGAGCACGGCGGAATATTAAAGCCTGCTCTTCATCACACGGTAAAAATTTTCGGCTTCCTTGTCTTAACCGTTTTTGTCCTAAACCTTGTGATTTCGCTTTTGGGCATTGACAGAATTTCAAAGCTCTTGCTCTCCGACACGGTTTTTCAGCCGTTTTTGTCGGCTATAATCGGCATTATCCCCAACTGCGCCTCTTCGATTGTTCTCACAGAGCTTTACTTAAAGGGCGCTATCAGCTTTGCCTCGGTCATATCGGGACTTTGTATGGGTGCGGGCGCAGGACTTATTGTAATTTTCCGTGAAAATAAAAATGTAAAAGAGAATGTAAAAATCGTCGCAATTATGTACGCTTGCTCGGTGCTTTCGGGCATTATCGTATCATTTTTGCCGATATGATTTATAAAAAACACACGCAAGGCTGAAAATTTTTGTCAGCCTTGTTTTTTATTGCCTGTCCGCTTCGCTTTTCGTTGACATAACGGGCATAGTATTATATAATATTTACGTATGGTTTGAACTAAAAATATAAAACCTTTAAGGAGGAAACAACAATGGTAAAAGCAATTGTCGGCGCTAACTGGGGCGATGAGGGCAAGGGTAAAATTACCGATATGTTTGCCGAAAAGGCGGACATTGTCATTCGTTTTCAGGGCGGTGCAAATGCGGGACACACCATTATCAACGATAAGGGACGTTTTGCGTTCCACTTAATGCCCAGCGGTGTGTGCTATGACCACACTACCTGCATTATCGGAAACGGCGTTGCGCTTGATATCAACAAGTTTTTGAGCGAGCTTGAGGATGTTCGCAAGGCAGGTCTTAATCCGAAGCTTCTTGTTTCGGACAGAGTGCAGATTTTGATGCCCTATCACATTCTTTTGGATACATACGAGGAGGAACGTCTCGGCAAAAACGCTTTCGGCTCTACAAAAAGCGGTATTGCTCCTTTCTTCTCGGACAAGTATGCTAAAATCGGTATTCAGTTGAACGAGCTTTTCGACGAGGAAACTCTCAGAGCAAAGCTCAAAAACATATGCACATTGAAAAACCTTACTCTTGAGCACGTTTATCACAAGCCGTTGCTCGACGAGGAGGAGCTTTACAATACCTGTATGGAGTATAAGGAGAAAATCGCTCCCTATGTTTGCGACACTCACGCTTATCTTCAGCAGGCTATCAAGGACGGCAAGGAAATTCTTCTTGAGGGTCAGCTCGGCACTCTTAAAGACCCCGATTTCGGTATCTATCCGATGGTTACTTCGTCCTCAACTCTTGCAGGCTACGGTGCGGTAGGCGCAGGTATTCCGCCTCACATGATTAAAGAGGTTATCGCGGTTACTAAGGCTTATTCTTCTGCTGTCGGCGCAGGCGAATTCATTTCTGAAATTTTGGACGAGGATGAGGCTCAGGAGCTTCGTATCCACGGCGGCGACAAGGGTGAATTCGGTGCTACAACAGGCAGACCGAGAAGAGTCGGCTGGTTTGACTGCGTTGCTACTCGCTACGGCATTGAGTGTCAGGGCGCAACAAAGGTTGCTATGACGGCTATCGACTGCCTTTCATATCTTGACGAAATCAAGGTTTGCACAGCTTACGAGGTTGACGGCAAAATCATCAACGACTTCCCCACAACCGCTATACTTAAAAAATGCAAGCCCGTTTTCACAACTCTCAAGGGCTGGCACTGTGATATAAGAGGTATTAAAAATTATGACGAGCTTCCCGACGAGGCAAAGGCTTATGTTGAGTTTATCGAAAAACAGCTCGGTCATAAGATCGATATGGTATCAAACGGCCCCGAGCGTGAGGCTATAATCTACAGATAATCAGGTGCAAAAATATATGGAGAAAATTCTTGTTTTGGACTTCGGCGGTCAGTATAATCAGCTGATTGCACGCAGAGTCCGTGATAACAATGTTTACGCTGAAATACTCCCCTATACGACCCCGATTGAGGTCATCAAGGCTAACAATTACAAGGGTATTATTTTCACAGGCGGACCGAACAGCGTTTACGATATGAAATCTCCGCACTACACAAAGGAAATATTGGAGCTTGGCATTCCCGTTCTCGGTATTTGCTACGGCTGTCAGCTTATTGCGTGGATGTGCGACGGCGTTGTTAAAACTGCGCCCGTTTCAGAATACGGTAAAATCGAGGTTACGGTTAAGGACAGTATGCTTTTCAAGGGCATTCCCGAAAAAAGCGTAGTTTGGATGAGCCACACCGACTATATAGCACAGCCCCCCGAGCATTTCGAGGTTGTCGGCTGTTCAAAGGATTGCCCCTGTGCGGCAATGCAGTATCCCGAAAAGGGAATTTACGCCGTACAGTTTCATCCCGAGGTTACTCACAGCGAGTACGGACTTAAAATGCTCCACAATTTCCTCTATCTCGTCTGCAAATGCTCAGGCGATTGGGTAATGGACAATTTCATAGAAAAAACAGTCAGCGAATTGCGTGAAAAAATCGGCGACAAGCAAGTTATACTCGGTCTTTCGGGCGGAGTTGACTCCTCGGTTGCGGCAGGACTTTTGAGCCGTGCCGTTGGCGATCAGCTCACCTGCGTATTTGTCGATCAAGGTCTTATGCGTAAGGATGAGGGCGATTTCGTCGAAAAAACCTTTACATCGCTTTTCGATATGAAATTTATCCGAGTAAATTGTCAAGAGCATTTTTTGAAGGCTCTCAAGGGCGTTACAGACCCCGAGGAGAAGCGTAAGATCATCGGCACGGAGTTCTACAAGGTATTTTGGGAAGAAATCCGCAAGCAAGATGAAAAAGGCTATTTCGCACAGGGTACTATCTATCCCGACTGTATCGAATCAGGCAAGGGTAATGCCGATAAGATAAAGACGCATCACAACAAGGTTAAAATGCCCGACGACATTGAGTTTTTGGACATTATCGAACCGCTTTCAAGTCTTTTCAAGGATGAGGTAAGGCGTGTCGGCGAGAAGCTCGGTATTCCGCATGAGCTCGTTTGGCGTCAGCCCTTCCCCGGTCCCGGTCTCGGTGTCAGAATAATCGGCGAAATCACAGCCGAAAAGGTTGAAATTTTGCAGCAGGCGGATGCGATTTTCCGTGAGGAAATGGCTAATTCCGAATATGAGAGCAATCTCGCACAGTTCTTTGCCGTGCTCCCCGGCGTTAAGTCCGTCGGAGTTATGGGCGACCACAGAACTTATGAGCAGCTGGTAATTTTAAGAGCCGTTACGACAGACGACTTTATGACAGCCGATTGGGCGAGAATTCCCTATGAATTGCTTGCAAGGGTGTCTAACAGGATTACCAACGAAGTAAAGGGAATCAACAGGGTGGTTTATGATATAACCTCAAAGCCCCCTGCTACGGTTGAATACGAATAATATAAAACGGAGGCTTTTATGAACACTAATATACGTCCCGAGTCAATGACTCGAATTACAACAAAAGAATTAGCAGATAAATTTATCGCCGAGCAAATCGAAGAGGTTCGTGCTCAGGTTGGCGACAAAAAGGTGCTTTTGGCTCTTTCAGGCGGTGTTGACTCATCGGTTGTAGCCGCACTTCTTATAAAGGCTATCGGCAAGCAGCTTGTTTGCGTACATGTAAACCACGGACTTCTCCGTAAGGGCGAGCCCGAAGAGGTTGTCAGAGTATTTAAGGATGAGATGGATGCAAACCTCGTTTATGTTGATGCTATCGACCGCTTCCTTGATAAGCTTGCAGGCGTTGAGGACCCCGAAGCAAAAAGAAAAATTATCGGCAACGAGTTTATAAACGTTTTCGTTGAAGAGGCAAGAAAGCTCGACGGCGTTGACTTCCTTGCACAGGGTACGATTTATCCCGACATTCTCGAGAGCGACGGCGTAAAGGCTCACCACAACGTCGGCGGTCTCCCCGAGGATCTCAAATTCGAGCTTGTTGAGCCCGTCAAGCTTCTCTTTAAGGATGAAGTCAGAGTTGTCGGCAAGGCTCTCGGCCTCCCCGAAACAATGGTTGAACGTCAGCCGTTCCCCGGCCCCGGTCTTGGTGTTCGCTGCACAGGCGCTATCACAAGAGACAGACTTGAGGCTGTTCGTGAGTCAGACGCTATTCTTCGTGAGGAGTTTGAAAAAGCAGGCTTTCAGGGTAAGGTTTGGCAGTATTTCACAGTTGTTCCGGATTTCAAATCAACAGGCGTTAAGGACGGCAAGAGACTTTGGGATTGGCCCGTAATTCTCCGTGCGGTTAACACAGTTGACGCTATGTCGGCAACAGTTGAGGAAATCCCCTATGATATCCTTTTCAAAATCCGTGACAGAATCCTTGAGGAAGTTTCAGGCGTAAACCGTGTCCTCTATGACATCTCCCCGAAACCTATTGCTACGATTGAGTGGGAGTAGTTCCCTTTGGTTTAGATGTGCCGAAAAGCCCAGTATTTATGCGGGTTTCGGGACTTGGCACTTTTTGAACAACCGCTTTTGCAACACTTTTGCAACACTTTTTCAAAAACGTGTTTTCGGGCAGATGAAATAGTCCCCCTTGGCTTGCAACTAAATCTAAAAATCGCATAATTTTTAAGGTTTTTGCCCTGCTTTGGGCAGAAGCCTTTTTTGCATATTTGATAAAACTCCCTCTTTAATATATCATCAAATCAGATAAAAACAGCGAGGTGAATAGTATGAAAGGAGAAAAATACCATATATATTTAAGTACAAAAGAAAGAAACGAAATTGTTGCAGTATATCAAGGCGTACCGCAAATGTTTTTATACGCCCCTGCTCATAAAATGCGAACTGAACAGACGCCTTGCCGATGTAATTAAGCAGGCTGAGGAGATGTTTTTTCGGCTCGTAAAACAGATGGCAGAGCGTGAGGGTGTGACCGAAAAACTCAAAGCGGATAATCAAATGGAGTGGGTTGCTCGGATGAATAACATCCGTAGCAGAGCCACCGAGGTCGTGAATACTGATTTAATTTACACCTAACCGATAAACGGCGGCAGGGATTTTGCTCTCTGCCGCCGTTTTTTATTACATTAAATCAACGTATCATCTGTGATTTTGATTTTCCCAGATACTATTTCTGGCGAATTCTTAGATGTAATCGTGTATGGTATAGATTTAAAAGACTCATTAATAAAGATAATAGAAGGAAAAGCGATTGTTGTATTATGCTTAATGTAATCAAACTTGAGCTTCACTATATATTCTTCTCCTTCATCAAAGCAAGAATAACAGAATACATCGCTAAGTTCACTTTCAAAATAGTCACTATAATCTGAGGTATATCCTGGGAAAATAGAAGGCGTAGAAACACGAGGAGAGAACCGTCGGCTTGTTACAATAGATGAGTCGTAATCCGAATACGTTGATGTACTACAGATACCAAAAAGTTCGCTCATATTGCAATCATTCAGTAGATAACCCATCTCATCATTATTGAATTTCGGAAACTCATTTATTGGTAACAAACTATTCTTTGGAATTCTGAGAGAAATTTCTATATCCTCATCAATGTCTGTACCACAGTTTTGGAGGGCAAGCTTCAAACATTTCTTGTCCGAAAAAGCGTTTTCTACAGGCGCCCACTCTAATGCTTTTGAGATCGTTTTCAAGAGCTTTTTAATGGTGTCGTATTTTTCTTCTTCTGCATCTGTTCCATTAAGCGAATAGCCGCCCATTATACCTGTTGGTATACTTCTCTGCGATAGGTTTCCAAGGATGAAAAAATCTTCTGTAATGTTGATATTTAATTTTTCAGCCACAGAATATATTATTTTTCGCTCGTCTTCGCTAATCTCAACAGGCTTATTAAAAGCTAATGTGTATTTTGCAATTTTTTCCGGCAATTCAACACGTTTCTCTAATTTTCGGGCAGAAATATCATCAAAAAGAGCACGGATTTTCTTCAAGTACTTACTTATGGTCATTTCAGTATTTGGAACAAAACTAATTATAGGGGCTTCATCACTGATGTGTTGGGTTTGGTCAATGCCGACAATCTTCAATTCGGAATGACGCTCCCCCTTAACTTCTGCCACTCTTTTTTCGCTTAAAAAATACTGAGATAAATGAGCAAAAAACAGTGTTTTGAATTCTTCGTCCGATGAATATGTAAAATAGATGCCCCGATCTTTGTATTTTTCACGAAAAGCCTGGACTTTTTTATAGTTTTTCTCATCCACTTGAGACGGAGAAATAGGTTTGTCCGAGAAATACATAAATACTTGTTTTCCGGAAGAAAGCATAATTTCTACTTCTTCCTCTGTACCAGAGCCATATTCATCGGTGGGGGTTCCAAATCGTGTCCATAAAATAGCAACCGCTGCATCACAGTCATTAACGAATTGCTCATTTAGCAATTCCTGCGGTTTTCCGCCAGACTGTGCATAGGAGTTTTTACGCCAATGCTTTGGCCGAATGCTTATTCCCAAAGCATCAGAAAACTGAGTGTTAAATTGCGAGACGGCATCATCAATAATAGAAATCTCGCTTGCGATGTCTCCCGGGCACGAAATGAGAAGATCGTATTGGATTACATTTTTAGGCATATTTTCACCTCAAATTCTATCTCCATACGGTAGCGATTTCATATAATTTTCCATATAGAGCCAATCAGGATCTCCGTATGAGTCAACAGGGAGCTTTACCATTGTTTCTTCAATATGTGCACGATATTTTCTTCCATACGAAAACTTGTATTTTTCCTGATCAATAATTGTAATAATGAACATTGCATTATATTTGTTTAATTTGGGATTGTAGCCAATGGACGTTGTCGTTGAGCCAATAAAATCCTGATCCATATAATTCGCATAACCCACAGAACCTTCGCCATCGCAAATAAACATTATCCCATTACCTCTTGACACCAAATCATCTACACGCATCACACGACGCATAACTCCATTATCGCTTTTCTTAGCACCTATATAGTTGATTTCATCGCCATCTTCTAAATCACCTGCGCTACCGCACTTGCAGTTTTCTATCTTAAAAAGCCCGGGATGACAGTCTGAATTAGAAATATAAAAATCTTTCCATTTTTCAACATCCGGTTTGTGCCGCTTGTTAATCTTATTTGATGTTGATAAAGGTTTATAGTTGAGTGATTTTACATACTGCTCCATATACTTCCAATCTGGATTACCGTCTAATGTTTGAGGCAATTTTATAACAGTATCTTTCAAATGAGTTTTCCATTTCCGACCAAAAGAATACTTGGGACGTTCTTGACACAATACAGTTGCTATAAATAGCCCATTATATTGATTGAGATTTTCGTTATATCCAGCAACTATATCTGTTGTGCCAATAAAATCAACATCCATATAGTTGGCATATCCAACTGAGCCCTGTCCATTGCAAATAAAAATAATACAGTTCCCTTTTTGTATAAGGTCTTCATCGTATGCGCAGTGGAGCATCACGCCATTATCGTTCTTTTTTGCCCCTACATAAAAGCATTCAGTGCCATCACTTAACATGCCTTGGTTTGCTTTCCCGTTTTGCAGTATAGGGAATAAATCAGAGATTCTAAAATTTCCCCATTTATCCAAGTCAAGATTCATATACTCGTCCCTCCTTAACAAGGTAAGCAAGGTAATCGTTGATTGTTTGCTGAAAATCTTGTTCGGTTAATTTCGAATAATCTGTTTCCATATATGCTTCGCAAAGCCACTCATCATTACCGCTCACTTTTTGTGTCGCAGACCCGCCTGGTTCAGCTTTACGATTGCGATACAATTCAATCCATCTTTTTTCGATTTCTGACCATTTGCTTTTACCGGTCAATGGGTCAATTTGCTCAACTCTTCCCAGATTCTTTTTCTTCTTAAAGCCATCATCACGACAATAACCGAAAAATGTGTCTGGATTAGAAATACCATTATGCTTTGTTCCAATCTTAAATACCATACAGCAAGCCGAAGCATTGGCGCCAGGATGGAAAATATCAACTGGCAACGTGAACACTGCATCAAGAGTATTTTCTTGGAGGATTTCAGCTTTCAGCCTGGCAATCTCACCGCTGGTACCGATAGCACAGGCGACAGGAAGTAATACCGCCAGTTTAGCCTGATGATTTATGGAATTAAGCGTGTCAGCAATATATTTAACAAAGTATAATCCTTTTGATGGATCCTCTTTTTTATCCTTAGACCATGTGTTAACATAACTTTTGGGCAAGTGAATTCGCTGACCGTTATACGGTGGATTCATCAGAATTACATTTGGCTTTGCTTCTTTTATCCAATCTGCTAAATCAAAGCAACTGCCCTGTCGAATATTTGAATTTCCATCGGAATGAATAAGCATATTAGTGGTTGCCAGACCATACACATTTTCGTCAAACTCAATACCGAAAATCTGATGTTTTTTTACTTCTTCCTGCTCAGCAGCAGTAGCACAGTCATCTAACGCCTGTGTCATTGCTCTTACAAGAAAAGAGCCACTCCCGCAACAAGGATCGAGTACGATGGAATGTTTATTTACTCCTGTAATCTTTGCCATAAAATCTGTAATGTGGTCAGGTGTAAAGGCTTGGTTTTTATCCGACTTGCCAACATATTTGTTAAAAGTAACAAAGAACAAATTCAGCAAATCCTGCCCAGAAGTGCTTTTGTCATTGATGAAAGGCAATATATTGTCTTCAATGAATTTTAAAATTTCTCGAAAGGCGGCAATACTAAGTTGACGAACATACTGATCGCCCAAAACATTACGATTTAACAAAGCGAGCTTTTCCGCCTTGTTAATATCGGAATTCAGTAAGTCCTCTAATACTTCCTTTATTCGAGTGCGAATTTGTGCAGCAGTCAAAGATGGAGTGGAATAATCAAGTCCATTCTTCAACGCTAATAAGCAGGTGCCGACAAATTGACTTCGAAGTTTTTCAGGAATACTATGACGGTGTAGCATTTCATTAAGCTTATAGGTGTTCTGCATCACCTTCTCTTTATCATTGATCTTTGATGTATAAAAATCAACATATTCATCCATTGTGCGAAGTGCTATTTCTTTAGGCATCAGGTCACCGTCGGAAATAACACCACGCCAAACCTTAACATTATCATTTGCGGTATTTGCAAGTATAGCTATGATTTTATTTCCAGTAAGTGCCTTTTCATATTCCACATAAGCGGATAATTGTTCTTCATCTGCCACTGTAAAATTCTGTTTAGTCTCAATCAGTACGGTAACATTGTCTTTTACGAAACGAATATCCAATTTTTCAAAAGCTCGTCCCGTTTTATTACGAATAGGATTGAACGTTAAGGACTGTGCCGCAAACGCTTTTGGATAGCTATATTCGTCATTTTCAATATTACTGGTAAGATATTCTCTGCCAACGGTTGCAACCATATCTGCTCTAATCATATCTGTTTCTCCTATCTTCTCCATCTGCCATCAACGGCAGTCCATTTTTCTTCAAATTCTTTATTTTCAACCGCCGCTATAAACGGCTCTTTCAAAAACTCTTTGATGGTTTTTAGCACTGTGCTAAAATCATCAGTCTTAGTATTGATTTTATGAGTAAATGCTTTCCATTTCTTTTGCATTTCTTCATCATCAGCAAAAGCAGTTATCCGATCAAATTGTTCAATAGTAAAGTTATGACCACGATTTTCAAATGTTCTCTTTAATGCTTCTGTTAATGTTTTACCGTTAAAATCAAATTTATTTGCAAGATAATAGATGTCGTAGTAATCCTTCATTCTGCTTGAAAATTCCATAAGGTCTAATATTGCATCTGACTTTTCCGCAATGGTTGTTTCAATCGAGTATGTATTTATGATTGGAGAAGGAAAGTCTTTTAGCTGTGTAGGAATTGATCTTTTTTCTTGATTTGGTACAATTACATCACCAACACCGAAATCAATACTAAAAGGAGTTCGTGTGTTTTTGATGTGTGCAACAATAGAGGCACTGATTCCGGCATACTTCTTTGCGACTGAAATAGGTGAAACACTTTTAATTTCAAATGTTATAAAGTTATTTCCGGTGTCTATAGCTATAATTTCTTCAAGGATTGCACGAAGTTGTTCAGGTGTGTTTGGTAATTTTCTCAGAAGAAAATCTACATCTACTGTAACTCTGCTGTCAAAGTCAGTTATTGAATAGATAAATAGTCCACCCTTAAGTACTAAATTATCTGCATATTTTGAATTTTGCAACCGGCGTAAAAATTCTTCTTGGCAAAACAGCTGCATACACAGCTGATAGCTTCGACCGGTTTCTTTCGCTTTATTTTTTAATCTTGTAAGTACAGATGCGGCAATATCAGCCATTCAGCAGCACCTCCATAACACTCATCATTTTTGTATATACATGCATTTCTTTAGCATATTTAGAAAGATTTATAAGGTTCTTTTTTTCATCTTTTACATAGGTGTTAAGTGCCTTATTAAACATTTCGTTATCTATTTTTGAACGATATTTGAAACAATCGCAGATTGTTCGTTCACGGTCATAGACAGGGAGTGTTACACCGTTAAAATCACCTGTTGTTTTTCCGAGTTCAATTATATTTTTTTGAATATAATATGCTTTGATAGGTATTTCTTGCATATTTGAAATTTGGTTTCTATAAGTTCGAGGAACTGCAATCGACCATTCTCTCGGAGCAAAATCGCTATATCCGTAATAAAACAAAGCCGATTCAACACAAACCGTTCCGTAAGGCAACAAAGTAGCAAGCAGTTGTTCTGCGCTTATATTGTAATTATCAGGGAGTTGGTAAAAGCCGTTTCGTATTCTTTCGATTATTCCGTCTTTGCACAGTTTTGCTACATCATAATTTGTAAGCCCGGCATTTTTGAAATCAGAAGTCTTTGCGATTTCGCCAACGTTTTCAAAAACGTTTTTTGCAATTTTTTCTTTAGACAACGGTTCACCAACTTTCTGCGTACATTTATCAAAATTTGTACGCAAATTTATTATAACAATATTTTTAATAAAATACAATATTTTTTGAAAAATAGCCATGCAATTATAGTTATAATTATAGAAACGGCAATTAAACAGATATAAAAGATAGCTTTATCGCTTTAAAGTGTTGACTTCGGTGTGCGTCTATGATACAATACAAACGATATGGCAGATGGTGATACTGTTTTGATACTGTAAACTTTGAGTTACAAAAACTCAGTAAAAACGGTTAGATTATCTGTATAAAAATAAAATATTTACTAAACAAAAAAGTTTAGTAAATGATCGAATTGAGCGAGTGGGAATAGTTCCCCTTGGTTTAGATGTGCCGAAAAACCAAGTATTTATGCGGGTTTCGGGACTTGACACTTTTTGAACAATCGTTTTTGCAACACTTTTGCAACACTTTTTCAAAAACGTGTTTTCGGGCAGATGAAATAGTGACACTTGGCTTATTAGCGAAAGGAGTATAATATGACAGTTTTAGAAGCTACTATACAAACATTAAAAAACTTGGGCGGTAAAGCACATTACTCAAAAATATACGAAGAATATGAAAACGTTATAGGTTATAAAATAACAAAGGTTCAGCAAGCTGGTATACGCAAATGTATTGAAGTGCATTCATCTGACTCAGATGCGTTTAATGGTAATGATGATATATTCTACTCTGTATATGGAAAAGGCAACGGTGTGTGGGGATTACGTTGATTGCTTTGTGTTATGAAATAGTTCCCCTTGGCTTGCAACTAAACCTAAAAATCGCATAATTTTTAAGGCTTTTGCCCTGTTTTGGGCAGAAGCCTTTTTATAAGACTATTTTGATTACCGGCAGGCACGGTTTTTAGGTTTTTGGGGTGATGTTCTCTTTGCATTTATCATAATTCTCGCTTTATGTCCTTTACATTTTGAGGGCGCTATGCTATATTCACATTGAAAGAGGTGACAGTTATGAACCAAGAAAAAATCGGTAGTTTCATTGCAGAAAACCGCAAGGCAAAAAGACTTACGCAAATTGAATTTGCGGAGAAATTAGGCGTTTCCAACAAATCGGTATCCCGGTGGGAAACAGGGAAAAATATGCCGGATGTGTCTCTGTTTTTGTCTATATGCGATGTGCTGGACATTTCAGTTAACGAGTTGCTTATAGGTGAACACATTACAACGCAAGAAAGCAAAAAAGCTGATGAAATTCTTGTTGAAACAATAAAAGCCTCCAACAAAAAGCTCAAATCCGCACAAATAGTGATTTATATATTGGCTGTTTTGGTCAACACATTATTTATGATTGGTGTGTCTCTGAGTGCAACGCCCTCTGACGCAATGGCGGTGCCGCTTTCCGCACTTTTAGGCGGTGCCGTTTCTGCCATTTTGCTGTCGTGCTTAAACATCAAACCTATGTGGTTGTTTATATTCATTCCGATTTCGGTAATTGAATTATTGATGGGAAGTATAATCTATTGCGGTGAGTTGTATGACTACGGCTTACCCTATGCAACAATACTGGCATTTATTCAACTCGCAATAATTTTGCTGACGATAATTATACGCACAATTATAAGAAGCCTTATAAAAAATAAATTCAAAAATTAAATTGAGAATTTCACAAAAAGAGCTATCAGATTTTTTGAAAGTCTGATAGCTCTTTAATTTATAGTGCAATATTTTTATATCGCACCAATTTAATATAAGGTGCAAGCCACTGGGAATTATTCTTTTGCTATAATTGCAACATATTTTGCAACACGAGCGATGATAAAGAGACTAAGACAAAGAAAAACACCTCTAAAACAGCACTAAAACGGCTTGAAATAGAGGTAAAATAAGACAAATGATAATCTCGGAAAAGAGTGGGAATAAATTGAAAAAGTCTGAAAACACAGTAATATCAAGGGTTTCAAGGTTTTCAAAGAGCCCGTTGATAAGATTTTAATAAGATTCTGCTTGGTCCCCTTTATCGTGTGTATCGAGTGGTTTGTGAGTAAAAAGTAATATCTTGTGGCTC
>OIZL01000411.1_pt1 | contig 32640 bp, 28 predicted proteins | sample 1588541 | NCBI WGS metagenome assembly OIZL01 (sample SAMN03283285) | human gut metagenome | biome: human-associated habitat; material: feces | host: Homo sapiens | place: Peru | collected 2012 | reverse complement strand
AAGATGCATTTAATGATTATATTAAATGGGGTGGAATGCCACAAAGATTTATGCAAAAAGATGATATTTCAAGAAAAACTTATTTAAATGATATTTATGATTCAATAATAATAAAAGATATCGTAAAAAGATTTAATATTAAAGATATAGATTTATTAAATAGAATAGTTACTTATATTTTAACTACTCCATCTCAAGTATTTTCACCTGATAGTTTAAAAAAATATATGCAAAGTGATTCTAGAAATGTATCATTAGAAACATTATATAATTATCTTGATTACATAACTCGTGCAAATCTTATTTCAAAAGCAGAAAGATATGATGTTAGAGGTAAAAGAATTCTTACAGGTAAATATAAATATTATTTAACTGATTTAGGTTTTACTAATATTTTAAGTGAAGGTAAGAAAGAGCAAATTGGTGCTTATTTAGAAAATATTGTTTATAATGAACTAATTGCTAGAGGATATAGTGTTAATATTGGTACATTAGAAAATGGTGAAATAGATTTTATAGCAACAAGGTTTAATGAAAAAATATACATTCAAGTTACTTATATTTTAAGTGATGAAACAGTAATTGATAGAGAATTTAATGCTTATAAAAAGATTGAAGATAACTATCCAAAATATGTTCTTTCAATGGATAAATTTGATTTATCACAAAATGGCATAATTCATAAAAATATAATTGATTGGTTGCTTAAAAGATAGTGAAAAAAAAGAATAATTCATTAACAAATTTTCGTTTAAAACATATCTTAATATAGGATAAATTTAAATGGAGATGAAATTAATGGATTTTTTATTAAGAAAACAAATAAGAGGGATAGTTATTGATGCAGGACATGGTGGTGATGATTCTGGAGCAAGCGGAAATGGAATAATAGAGAAAGATTATACTTTAAATATATCTAAGTATATGAATGATAGATTTAAAGATTTAGGAATTCCTACATATATGACTAGGACAACAGATGAAACATTAAGCCATAAAGAAAGAGTGAAAAGAATACTTAATGCATTTGGCAATAGAGATGATGTTGTTGTTATATCTAATCATATAAATGCAGGGGGAGGAGAGTGGCTCTTACCGATATAACTGATGATTGGGTACTAAGATGGTTGTATATAAACGAAAGTAATTGAATGTATAAATTGCTGAAAAATCTAATTTTGACTTAATATGATGCTTAAAATTGAATTTTAGATATAAATTGCTTGCAAATTTAAGTAATTTGTCGAATTATGTGGTATAATTAGTTTAGAGATGAGCAGTATTAATCTTGGGTTAGGGGTTAATATTGCTCTTTTTTAGAAGTAGAGGTGTTTTATGAGTTGCTGGAATAGAATTGATTTACATCAACATACAGATCATGATATAGATTGTACCGGTAGGACAAGTGACAATAATTATTCACATTTAGATTATTATAAATGGTTAAGAGAAGAACAGGTCAAGTTGAAAGCCGTAACATGCCACAATAATATAGATATATGTTCACATATAAAACATGCAATTATTTCAGATTTATTGAATATTAATCATTTAGTTGGTGTTGAAATTGATTATAAATTTAAAAGTTTAGAATTTCATGCAATTACTATATTGAGTCCGAATGTTGATGTGATAGAAATTTCAGAAAGATTAAAGAATATACGACAAGAAAAAGGTAATCAAATATTTCTTAATAAAGAGGATTTTTGTAAATTACATTCGGATATTGAATTTATATTTATTCCACATGCAATTAAAGACAAAGGAATATTAGAACAAAAAATAGGAAATTTAGAAGAAAGTACAATAGACTGGGTTGTTAAATCACTAATATCTGGAATAGGTGAACCAATTTTATTTGAAAATACAAAAGATTATCATATTTATTCTGTAATAGAAAAAATTAACAAAACATTAAATATGAAAAATGTTGAAGTGGATATTTCTGCATATGTTGGAGATGATTTTAGATTTGATAATGATGAGCAACGGAAAGAAAAAATACGTGCAAAAATAAAATATGCTATTAACTCTAAACCTACATATAGAGGATTAGAAATTGCTTTGAGAAATCCAAACACTAGATTAGCCTTAGAAACACAAATTATTAATCGCGAAAGATTTATTAAAGAAATAAATATTTCTGGTAATGGTGCTTTTGAAGATAGTTCAATCGACTTTAGTCCAGGACTCAATGTTATAATAGGAAATTCAGGAAGTGGAAAAACCTTATTATTGAATGAAATATATTATGAAATTAAAGGAAAAAATCTTAAAGCAGCAATGAAAGATAAAACAAAGAGTAATGATAATCAATATAAAACTAAAGTTGGAACTAAAAATATTTTGCAAATAAATTTTGATCAAAATATTGACAATGAAGAAATAAAAGTATTAGAAATACCTAATATATACTCTGAAATTTTAAAATTTCAGAATGATGAAAGTAACGAAATTCCAAAAATGTTTGGAATTGACGATATTACAAACTCTAATAAAATAATATCTAGCTATAAACTTAAAGTAGGAGAATATTTAAAAAATATTAATCATAGCATTTTATTTTCTGAAAAAGCAGAGCAAAATTTAAATAATATAAAGTCCGCAATAGATTTTTTAACAAAAAACAAAATAGATAATAAATCTTTTAATTTAAATAAAGTATTATATAATACTAAAGAACTTGAAACACTAAATAAAAAAGTAGTTGATATAGAAAAATATATAGCTGATTACGATAAAATTAGAAAATATTTTGAAAAATTAAAAACATATATTTCCAATGATGAAAGAAAAAAAGTAGTTGATACTTTATTAATGAATTATACAATTTTAATAAGAGAGTTAAGAATTGAATTATTATTAGCAAAGAAAAAACAAAATAAACTGATTTTTGAGCAAAAAATATCACAAGTAATTAATAATTCTATTAATAAGTCGATTGAATTATTAGGAAGTAAAGAAAAATCGTGTAAAGAAAGAGAACAAATTATAGTTAAAGAAAAAGAGGCATTTAGTAAAAATATTAAGGACAGTATAATTAAAGAAATCGATAGTAATACATATAATCTAGCTTTTCCTTATAATGAATTAAAAAATGAACTAGAGAAAAATTTTAATGAGTATGCAAGGTTAACGTTGAATATTTCAGAGGAAAATATAAAAAATACGGTTATATTAGAATCGCAGTTATTTGATTGTAATAATTTAAAAACAAAATTAAAAGAATTTGGAAATGAAAAATTTGATTTTTTAAATAGTAAAGAAGTTAAAATCATTGCAAATAAATTAAACTCTATAGGAATCAATTTATCGAATTTAATTTTAGATGCAAATGAAATTCCCAAAAATGTAGAATTATATTTATCAGATAAAAATGAATGGAGATTTATTCAAGATATAAATAAAGGTGATATTGCAAAAAAATCATTAGAGTATTATTTTAATAAACTTGTAAAAGATAATCAACCAGATATAATATTAATTGATCAACCGGAAAATGATGTTGATAAAACATTTATTTCAATAACTTTATCGAATTTTATTAAAAATCAGAAAGTGGATAAACAAGTTATTGTTACTTCCCATGATGCAATCATTGCAATAAATTCAGATGTAAATAAAATAATCGAAGCTACTGTTACAGATAGTAATAAAATAAAATATGAGTCATACGATCTTGAATATGTTGAACAAGAAAAATTAGTTGCCACAAATAAAGTTGCAAAAATTTTAGATGGTGGAAAAAGAAACATAAAAATAAGATATCAAATTTATGGAGGAGAATTAAATTATGAAAATAGAAATTTATAAAAAAGAAAAAGATGAAAATATTTATTTTTCATATGATAGTTGTAAAGATAATATATTAAATTTTGAGAATTTGAAAAATTTTTCAAAAATGATATTAGAACAAAAGAAAAAGGGTAAAGAAATAGTTTATGAAGTTGAATCAGAAAATGAATTAGCACTGTATAAATCTACTGTTGAAGATGTTATTAAAAGTATAAAAGAAGATGAGGAATTATTTAATTTGTATAATGAAAAAACAGAAAGTCAACAAGAAGAATCAACTAATTTGGAAAATATTGAATAAGATATGCTCCAGAATCAAAAAAATAGAAAACATATGATAATATTGTAAGTTTAGAAAGTAAAAAAATCAAATACTTTACAATCAAATGAATGAAAAATAATCCTATTTGTAAATGTGGATTATTTTTTATTGAAGAATTAATCTTCCGATTATATTTAAAACAAAAGAGACTGGGAATCCAATTAACCAAAAAGAAATTTTACCAAAGATCTTTCCAAATTTTCCTCTTGGTATGTTAAAAATTTCAAGTACGATTCCAACTAGCACAAATGTAATACTACTACTAAACATTAATGCTAATACTGTGTCATCAGTCATCTGTACAGTAATTTGATTTAACATTTTTAATACAGACCAAAAAGATATACCAATATTTTTTATAAATTCTATGACACCGTTAAGGCCTTGAAAGTGAAAAATTATTCCGATCAATAATATGAGTGATATAATTGCTTCTTTATCTTTCTTCCTCATATGAATACCCCCTTCATATATAATATATTTTATCATAATTTGAGTATCTTTTCATTATTTGAATCAATAATTATGAAAAATCATAAGATTTTAGTAGACACTTTTTAGGGGTTAACAAAAAATTATGTAAAACATAATTTTTTTAAAAATAATTGTGGCGTTTTGGCGTTTATATGGTATAATTATATTGAGGGATGTTAAATGGAAGATATAAGAATAAGTATTAGATTGACTCAAAAAGAACATATAAAATTTAAAATGTTAGCAGTAAAAAAACAAAAAAGTATGCAAGAACTTTTAAAAGAATACGTAAAAAAAGAAATAGAAAAGGAGGAAAAAAACAATGAAAAAAAGAATTAAAGCAATGTCATTATTCGCAAATGTAGGAATAGCGGAAACATATTTAAAGGAGATAGGTATAGATGTTGTTGTTGCAAATGAAATTGATAAACAAAGAGTTAAATTTTATAATTATCTATATCCAGAGACAAATATGATTGAAGGAGATATTACGAGCGATGTTATTAAAGACGAATTAATTTCAATTGCAAAAAAAGAACAAATTGATTTAATAATGGCGACACCTCCTTGTCAGGGGATGAGTACAGCAGGTAAAAAAGATAAAAATGATGTTAGAAATAGTTTAATTAAGCATGCCATTGATATTATAAAACAAGTAAAACCTAAATTTATATTTTTAGAGAATGTTCCAGAGCAATTAAATACTTATATTACATATAATAATAAAAAAATATTAATTCCGGAATATATTAAAAATGAGTTAAATAAGGAGTATAACTTTAATGAAGAATTTGTTATAAATGCTGCTGATTATGGTGTTCCACAAACTAGGGAAAGAGCAATTATTTTAATGGTAAAAAAGGAATTAGGAAAAGAATGGAGATTTCCTACTAAAGATAAAGAAATAATAACCTTAAAAAAAGCCATTGGAAAACTGCCAAGTTTAGATCCTGAATTATATGATCTTTCGTATGAAGAACAAATTAAAGTATTTCCACAGTTTGAGGAAAAAAAAGAAAGAGGATTACAAGTTTCTAAATGGCACTATCCACCAAAACATATTTATAGACAGGTTTATAGTTTAATGCATACACCAACTGGAGAAACTGCATTTAATAATATTGATGAGTTTAAACCAAAGAAAAAAGACGGAACATTCACAAAAGGTTTTAAAAACACATATAAAAGGCAAAATTGGGATAAACCAGGTTATACTGTGACTATGTATAATAGAACAATAGGTTCACAAAATAATGTTCATCCAGGAAGATTTATAGGTAAAGATGAAAATGGATATGATATATATTCTGATGCAAGGGTATTAACTATATACGAATTAATGATAATTACTTCTTTACCTATAAATTGGAATATACCAGAATGGGCTTCTGACCATTTTATTAGACAAGTAATTGGCGAAGGTATCCCACCTTTATTAGTAAGGAAAATTATGGTGGAATTGGTGAAAATATATGATTAAACTGAGAGGGTTATCATTGTTTTCTAATGTCGGAGTAGCTGAAACATATTTAAAAGAATGCGGAATTGAAATAGCTGTAGCAAATGAAATTGATGAAAAGAGGGCGAAATTTTATCAACATTTATATCCAAAAGCTAAAATGATTGTAGGAGATATAACTAGAGAAGAGATAGCCGACGAAGTAGTTAAAACATCAAAAAATAGAAACGTGGATTTTCTAATTGCTACTCCCCCTTGCCAAGGGATGAGTTTGGCGGGGAAAAGAGATCCTTATGACAAAAGAAATCAATTGATTTATTATGCAATAGAAATAATTAAAAAGTTGAAACCAAAATATATATTATTAGAAAATGTACCGCAATTATTAAAAACTAAAATAAATGTAAATGGTGAAATTATGATGATTCCGGATTATATAAAATCAGAATTAAGGAGTGAATATAGTTTTGCTGAACAAAGTTTAGTTAGTGCTATGGACTACGATGTTCCTCAAATGAGAAAAAGGAATATCTTCCTTTTATCTAGGAAGGACATGAAATATATATGGCAAATTCCAAAAAAGAAAAAGCAGATAACATTACGAGATGCTATCTATGATTTGCCATCAGTAGATCCTTTACTAAAAGAAGGAATTGAAGAAACATTAAAAATATTCCCACAATTTTATGAAAAGAAAGAAGCTGCTGAAAAACTTTCAAAGTTTCATCATCCACCAGTTCATTCGAAAAAACATGTATTAGCTATGATGCATACACCAACTGGAGAAACAGCTTTCAACAATGAAATATATTATCCTAAAAAAGATAATGGCGAAAGAGTTAATGGCCATTATAACACATATAGACGGTATGATTGGGATAAACCAGCAAGGACTATTACTCAAAATAATGGTGTGATTTCATCATTATGTTGTGTTCATCCGGGTAAAAAATATATTAATGATTCTGGCGAGGTATTATATTCTGAACCTAGATGTTTAACACTTTATGAATTATTTATTGTGTTTTCACTTCCAAAAGATTGGAATGTTCCAGAATGGGCAGATGATAGATTAATCAGACAAGTTATAGGAGAGGGAATACCACCGATGTTAATTAAAAATATAGTATTGGAATTAATAAATAACATATAAAAATAAAAAAGTGAATAATTATATATTCGCTTTTTTATTTATAGTATTTTGAAAATAATTCTCCAAAAGTAATATTAATTCCAACAGATTTTAATTCTTGTTCTTTTAAATCATATAATTTTTTTACAAGTTCCAATCTTGTAGCTTCATCACCCAAATGAATTGCGGAGTGACAAATAGGGCAAATAGATATTATATTTTCTACTCTATCAATATTAATACTAAAATCTTTTTGAGCCATCATAGGAATTAAGTGGTGGGCTTCCATATATTGCTTTCCTAATTTAGAAGTAAATGTATGGTGAGCAGCATTTCCTAAACAAGTATAATTTGCTAAATCTAAAGCTGTTTTTGAAATACGTGCATTTGTTTTATATCTAATTGTATTCCCTCTTTTATATGGCGCAGGATGACGATTATTTTGTAGTTTAAATTTTTCACTTGAAATGTCATAAGCATATGAAGTTATTACACGGTCTTGATCAACATCAGCTATAAGTGGAATGTCTAGAGAGTAATCATCTATATTTATTTCTACGTCTTCTTTTAAGGTTAGAATTAAATCTGGTTCCCGGTTATATATAGAAATTTTTGTTATTTTGTCAAGATATTTTTCTTTAATATAATTAGTCAAATAATAATTACCATCTTTAAGTTCTGTAATTCCCATGGATGTTAAAAAGCTTGTGAATTTGACATCTCTATATTTATTTGATACTTCTATAGGAATTTCTCTATCTCTATTGTCTGTTTTACTTAATTCAATAATTGCATCATTATAATTAATTTTCAAATTATGTGTAACATATAATAAGTATGCTAATCCTCTCGTTGAAATTCCGTCTAAGTCAACTATTGATTTTAAGAAAAGTTTAGGAGCATCAACATCAGAATCACTTGACTGGATTGCTGTATTATCCCTTCCAAAGGAATTATTAAAAATTGCATTCATAATAATTTCTATTTGTAAATCTGTATTATTTTGTAGATAAGCATTATAAAATCTTATTCCTGAGTCAGTAATATGTGCTCGCCCGGGTTTACAACTATAATCATAATATACTAAGCCAAAATATCGCGTTAGCTCAGATTGTTTGACTAAATATGGACCATCTTGAGCCCCTTTACTTAAGTATGGTAACAATTTTTGAATTTCTATTTTAAAATCTTCATTATTATACCAAGAATCCCCTTTTTTATAAGAATTGTAATATAATTGTAAGGAAGCATAAAATGCATCTTTTTGTCCAGTTTGTTTGGGCATTATTAAAGTTTCAGACATAAGTATCACCTCCATTTAATTATAGCATGAATAAATAAAAACTCATAGAAATCAATACTTAAAAATAAAAAAATCACTTAAAAACGTTAACAGAAGTATCTAGGCTGGTTAATATTATAAAAGACATATCAATTATATCTAATACCAATTTTAAGAAAAAAACTGGTTAAAAAAGTAAGTTTGATTTGTGGCGAAAAGTAATTAAAATTATTCTAATTTTGTATTGAAAGCAAACTAAAATCGTACTATTAGCAGACTAAAATCAGACTAAAAATAGACTACTAGCTGTCTAGACAATTTAAAATTAGTGAGTATAATAAGATAAAATGGATTAATTCTGAGCAAGGAATTATCCATTTTTTGTTGTTTCATGAAAGGAGGTAATACCATAAATATAACAACATAAGCACCAATTTTTGTAAATACGGTAATTATGATGATTTTTGCTAATTTTAGTACTTTTGAAATAAAGTGTCATACACTTTTTTCCTTATAAATAAAGGCTTTTTCTAAAAAATGCATACAAAAAGCATATGTTTATATGCATTTTCGCGAGTGCGGAAATAGATTGATGCAACTACTACGGTAAAAAAGACTTGTAAAATAAGGATTTTTAGTTTGTAGTGGTGCCATCCCATATCCTGTTGAAAAAATAAAACATGTAAATAATGTCTTTTCTACGGATTTTTTCTTTATTTAAATTTTGGTAAAATTTAAATTTGGTGCTAATTTTTGGTTGATTAATATACACAAGTAGTAATGTTCGATTGACATTACTATTTTTTGTTTTGCAAGAATAAAAGGGGGAATTAAAAATGAATAAAAAGAAATATTTTAAGAAAGTAAAAATAATATTTAATGAGGGGATTATATATGAATGCTTCTATAAATAAAAAAATTACTTTTAAAGATTTAATAATTGAATATTTAATTAATGAAATAAAAAAACAAGAAGGGGATAAAAATTAAGTTAGTACGTTGCATATTTTTAGGAAGCACGGTATTATTTAATTGTCTTAGTATCCAGTCAAGTAAAAAGGAAGGAGAAGTGAATGTATAATACTTACTTAACTGGTATAGATTTCAACGTAGGAATCTATATAAGATTATCCCAGGAAGACAAGAATAAAAAATATGAATCAGATAGTGAAAGTGTTATTAATCAAAAAGAATTACTAAGAAGTTATGTAAAAAATAATAAATTTAATTTAATTGGAGAATATGTAGATGATGGATATTCTGGAACTGATTTTGATAGACCTGGATTTCAAAAAATGCTAGAAGATATAAAAAACAAAAAAATTAATTGTGTTATTGTTAAGGATTTATCAAGATTTGGTAGAGATCATGTAATGACAGGATATTATATTGAAACATTTTTTCCAGAGAATAATATAAGATTTATATCTATACTAGAATCATATGATAGTTTTAAAAATCAAGCCAGTAATGATTCTTCAACATTTATAATAGCTTGTAATGATTATTATAGTAAGCAAAATTCAATTAAAATTAAAAATGTACTAAATGAAAAACGAAAGAATGGAAAGTTCGTTGGTAGTCTACCTTGTTTTGGATATATGAGAGATCCAGAGGATAAAGGACATTTAATACCTAATCCAGAGACTGCTCCAATTGTTAAACAAATATTTAAATGGAGAAAAAATGGAATAGGGCCTTCTAGGATAGCAACTATGCTAAATGAAAAAGGTTATCCAACACCAAGTGGTTATAAAAAAACTAATTATTCAACAAGGCTTATTAATAGAGATAAATGGAATATATCTTCTATAAAGAAAATTTTATCTAATAGGATTTATACTGGAGATATGATTCAACATACTCAAACTAAAGTAAATTACAAATCTAAGAAAAAGATAACTTTAGATCAAAGTATGTGGATGATTGTTGAAAATACTCATGAACCATTAGTAGATAAAGATACTTTTGAATATATATCTAAATTAATAAAACAAAATACAAAAGATATACAACCTAAAAATAGAAGAGAAAAAAGACTTTTAGAAGGTAAGTTATTTTGTAAAGAATGTGGTAATAGATTATCAGTTCTATATAGAAAAAACCATGATTATTGGACTGTTAATTGCAACAGATATGCAAGAGATCCAATTAGAGAACAATGTAGTTCACATTTCTTTCCTTATAATTATTTAGAAGATCAAATAATGGAAAAGTTTACTAAAGATGTAAGTAGACAACTAGAAGAATTAAATTTTGAAGAATTAAATAAAAAAGTTCAAATTGAAGTTCAAAAACAAACTAAAAGTTTAGATAATAATATTAATAATTTGCTAAGTGAGAAAGAAAAAATAACTAAAAGACTAACTACTTTATATGAAGATAGATTTAACGAAGTAATAACAGCGGATACTTATAAGGAATTAGCAAAACCTTTTGAAGAAAAACTAAAACTTATCAATCAAAGTATAGATGAAGATCAAATTAGAAAATATGAAGTTAAATCTAAATTAAATGAATTACCAGATTATACAAAGAAAATAAAAAAATTATTAGATTTAAATAAACCTAAAAAAGAATTAGTTCATTCGTTAATAGATAGAATAGTTATTGATGAAAATAGAGTAATAACAATACAATATAAATATGGGGTTATACCAAATTGTACTTTTGAATATCAAAATTTAAATATTGCTCGTAATCCTTATGGTAGAAAAGGAAAAAATCAATATAGTAAGTAAGACTTCACTATTCATCTAGTGAAGTCTTTATCTTTTATTCACAAAAGTGTATAATATATACCTAAGGAAGTGATAGGTATGAATATTTTACAGTTATGTGATAATATCAATGAAACAACAAACTTTAGTGAGATTCTTAACCATTTGCATTATAATGTTGTAAATAAGTATAGACTTGATAATATATCATTGGTATCTTATGATGTGTATATTATAACGATAGATTTTTTAAGTAATAATTATGAGAAAAACAAATTATTTTTTGATGAGGTAAAAAAACAGAATAAACCATTAATATTTGTATACCACAAAAATAATAAACCGGAGAATTATGGAATGAAATTTTTAGCAGATAAATATAAAATAAATTTTCAACTATCAGATTGCTCAGTATTAGATACTCCAAATTGGAATTATAGTCCTGCAACTTATTCGAATCATGATGAAGCATACAGCATGACGTCTTCATATTGTAAAGGCGTATGTAATATAAAAAATACTAAACAATTTTATATACAAAAAAAGAATAATACTATAATAATGCATGATCCACATATAGAATTTTATGGACAAGGTCAGCTTGATACATCGAGAATGCCTAATATGATTAAATATATTTTGCAAATTGTTGAAGAAGAAAGTGAAGAAACAGTTGAATGGTTAAATAACATTAATATATTAGATGATGTAGAAATAGGAGAAAAACTTAATATTAATAATCAAAAATTAGAAAAATTATTAAAAGAAAAAGAAAACTTAGAAAGTAAAATTAAAGAGAATGAGTACTACAAATCAATATTATATTCGAGTGGCGATAGGTTAGTAGAAGTTGTGAAAGCTATATTAGAAGAAATGTTAAATATTACAATTGATGATACTGATTTGAAAAAACAAGATTTATATTTTAATTTAGATAAAAGGAATATTTTAGTAGAAGTCAAAGGTGTTAATCATCCATTTCAAAGAGACAATATAAGTCAAGTAAAAAGGCATGTTAAAGATTATGCAGAAGAAAATCAAATATATGGTGCAGATGTAGACAAGAATTGCAAAGGAGTTCTTATATTGAACCCATATAGTAAACATGATTTAAAAGAAAAAATATCAAAAGATTTTTATAGTAAAGATGTAATTGCAGATGCAGAATACGAAAAGGTATGTACTTTAGATACCCTAACATTATTAAACTATTATTCTAAATGGAAGAATGATTCAAAATCTATTGATATGAAAAGCATTATTTTAACTACAAATTATAATAAGCCTGATTATAATGAAATTATTAACATTTAAATGCAGTAATCTTTGAGAGGGCTAATTTAGTGGTGGCGATGGTGCAGAAGTAATCTATGCACTTAGAAATAACTCTAAATTTTCAGGTTTAATTTTAGATGAACTTGAAAAAGAAGGTCAAAATATAAGGAAGAATTACCAACAAAGACTTCCAAGTAATCCAGTTAAAGATTATTATTTTATACATAGAGATACTCCTAATAATGAATCTGTTATAGTAGAATATGGCTTTTTAGATTCCAAGGGTGATGATGTTAATCAACTTAAAAACAATTATGAAAACTTTGCAGAAGCAGTAATAAGAGCTATAACTACTTACAAGAATTTACCATATACAGCTCCAGCTCAGGGAAATTTCTATACTGTTCAAAAAGGAGATTCTTTATGGAAGATTGCAAACAAGTTTGGTATAACTGTAGATGACCTTAAAAAACTTAATAATTTAAAGAGTAACACTATCACAGTCGGACAAACACTTAAGGTTAAAAAAGAAGAAGAAAAACCTGTTGAAGATTATTTAGTTTATACAGTTAAATCTGGTGATTCGTTGTGGAAAATAGCTAGCAAATATAATACTACTGTAGATACTTTAATGAAAGTAAACAATCTTAAAGGAACTGTATTAACAATTAATCAACAATTATTAATTCCTAAATCTAAAGAAATAGAAATTGATATTGATAAAGATAAAAAAGGTATCATATATACTGTTAAAAGTGGAGACTCTTTATCAAAAATCGCTAAATCTTACGGCACTACTGTTAGTAAAATTAAAAGTGCTAATAATTTAAAAAGTGATTTCCTGAAAATTGGACAAGAACTTTTAATACCTGTTGAAGATACTAAAGTAGAAGAAAAGAAAGATGATGAAAAACTTGGAATTAATTATGTTGTAGTTAAAGGAGATAATTTATATTCAATTGCTAATAAATTTGATGTAAGTGTTGATAATATTAAGTCTCTTAATAATTTGAAATCAAATACACTACAAATAGGCCAAATATTAAAAATACCAGGAACTGAATCTTATACTACATATAAAGTTAAATCTGGTGATTCTTTATGGAAGATAGCAAATACTTACGGTACTACTGTTAATGATTTAAAGAAGATTAATAATCTCACATCATCAAATCTAAAAATAGGTCAAGAATTATTGATTCCTACTAGATAAACATCCCATATTTATATGATTATATAATTACTTTGAAAATTCAAAAAAGATAAGTTATTCTTATCTTTTTTAATTTTACTTATAACTTATATATCTTCTCTAACCTTTCATAATCATTTAATGTTCTCTCAGTAATATTAACTCCCAAGTCCACAGGAAAAGCACTAAAAATGCCATCTATAACTATTTGATCTTTAAAAGGAAATAAGGTTGTTTCAACAAACATAGATAAATCCTTATAAAAAAAATTTCATCTAAATTTGAAAAGGAATATCCTCATAATATTTAAAAGTATAAAATCTAAAACATAAATTATTATTAATATGATGTTCTCTTCTTCACTAATATTAAGTAAAGTAGGAAAAAGACTTTTTAAACTAATTAAAATTGAATTACAAGCTATTTTTAAATATCCTACAACTACTTCTTTAATATAGTCATCCTCTTTTCTTCTTTACCAATTGTCTTATTACCCACTCATCTTTTTCATCAAAGTCAATACCATTATCAAAAAGTAAACTTAAATACTTAAGTCCTTTAACTTTGAATAATTATTCAAAGTTTTCAAAATATAAAAATTCTTAATTTCTTCAAACACCTTCTTTATTATTCACTACTTTTCAATTTACTATTACCCGTTTTATAATCTATTTCTATTCCATCTTGAACATTTTTTACAAAAACATTAAACTTTATCCCATCACCATTATCCTGTACAGAAAATGCTTCTATTTGTACTCCACTTGCAAGTAAATTATCATTTTCATATTTTGGTGTAACTCTATACAAAACATTATTTTTAGTTTCCTTAATATAATTTGCTACTTTATTTTCCCACTTTAACATTCCTACTGTATTCATTTGTCTAGTACAAGTTATTAAATTAAGTTTATTAGCATTTTCCCCAGTAAGCTGATATCCAATTAAATGACACCTATTATATAAATACTTGCCTGGTACTATATCATACTTTATCGTATGCCACCCAGTTGGCTTAATCATACCAATACTTTCTCTTTTTGTAGTAGGCATTAAATCAATATTAATATTAGCATAAGCTTCTCTGGCACGTCCAAGAGAATCAAACTTACTATACTTTTCAAAAGCATAAGTAGTTTTATCTTCTTCATTAAATAAAGGTTCATTATTATTTATTATTAAGTAATCTTCACCACTATTCTCATTAATAGTTATTGTGTTTTCTTTAGCATAGCTTTCAGGCATTAAATTATCTAGACAGTTAGATATTTCATCTTTAAAATAAAAGCTTATAAAAGAAAAAATAATTATTACTAACATAAATTTTGTATATTTATTTTTCATCATACCCACCTACTTACTAATACATTTATAATAACATTTTTTATAATAAAAAGATACAAATTAAAAGTGAAATATATTTACTTTACAATTAATTTTATAAAGTTACGAAATCATCAAATAAACAAATATTTTTATCTATTTTTTATTAATGAGATAATGAATTAGTTTTCCCTTCGATATAGTCTAAAAACAATTCTGTACTATTGTCAACATTTGACTGATCTATAAAGCTTAAAGATGTTTATCTATTAAGTTACTTCCAATCTTTTCTCTTATTTTTTTTAACTAGATAGTTCACTTTGAAACCACCTATTACTAAGTTCGTTCATCATCAAAATTATAAATTTTAGCATCTTTAGCAAAATAAGTATTTGAATACTTTTCCTTAGTAAACAATTCCATCATGAAATTTTTTGTTTTATAGATTTTATATTTTTGAAAAAACAAATCAAACCACTTTAATGTTATTTTATCGTAAGAATCATTTGATTTACTATATATCAACATTAGTTAAATTTTTATAAACAATTTTTAAGTATAATTTTTCAATCTCGTTTTTAGTAATAATTATTTTTTCAAATTCTTCACTATTTAAGTTATTACTGTATAATAGACCTATTTGATAATTTAAATTAGGAATAATATTATTCTTAAAATAATTTAAATCCTCTTCATTAATTAGATATTCATTTTCTTCATAAAATGATTCAAAGTTATCACTACTGCCTTGTTTAATATATTCATTTCTAATAATTGTTTCTTTAATACAACCATCAATGTTAACAATGTTAGTTAGTATATCGTTGTTTATTTTGTATACGCAAGATTTATTATCAATATAAGAATAAATATTTCTAGAAGAGGAAACAACAAAATTAATTTTTTTATTTTTTTCAAGTGTTTTAATCAAATTGAATATTTCTTTTTCGTCTAAACTTGTATCAACATCATCGATAAAAACAATTATATTTTCTAGACTATTTTTTTCGCATTGATACAAGGATAAATTAATTAATAACTTGCGCAGGAGACTTCTAGGAGTGACCTTATCATCCAATAAATAGTCTTCTATATATATTTCGGTAAACTTTTCTATTATTTTATCTATGTTGTCTATATTAATATTAAATTTAATATCTTTAAGTAATTCATCTTTTTCCAAAGATGAATTTACCCTCTGATCAATAATATTAAATATATTATTAACCCTAGCAAGCATATCATGACTATTAATCGTATTTAATATGTCGTCATAAATCATTTTTTTGAATATATTAGATTTAGTCAATTTAAAATCTGTTGAAAAATTATTATAATCACCAACAAATATTGTATTAAAATCGCCTTTATATACCCTATTATTGTTAACAAAAAAACCTTCAACTTCTCCAGCAAAACCCCTTTCTAATAATTTAAGTAACTTTGATTTGCCTGTTTTATTAGCACCATTAATTACAAGGAGATTATTAAAATCTAAATTATTATCATCAAATCTTATATTCATATATTACCTCACTAATTTAATTTTACATAATATAGCATTGAATTACAATATAAATATATACTTTTATAAATATAATTGATATAATTAATTTGAGGTTACGGTATCCTGTAATTTTTAGGTAATGTAATACATTACAAAACACTTATAACTTAAATCAGGTGTTACGGTATCCTGTAATTTTTAGGTAATGTAATACATACACCTAAAGCAACTGGAACTAGTACAGGTTACGGTATCCTGTAATTTTTAGGTAATGTAATACTGACTGCTATAAATAATAATACAAACACAAGTTACGGTATCCTGTAATTTTTAGGTAATGTAATACAAACACTTGCTGAAAGTTTATTTGAAATTAGTTACGGTATCCTGTAATTTTTAGGTAATGTAATACTCCATCACCAAAAGGACCTATACTAAAACCGTTACGGTATCCTGTAATTTTTAGGTAATGTAATACTAATAGTTTTCTCCAGTGCTTTGTAAGACTGTTACGGTATCCTGTAATTTTTAGGTAATGTAATACTGCTAATAATAATGATGGAAAAACAAATACGTTACGGTATCCTGTAATTTTTAGGTAATGTAATACCATATCCTATCAAGTGTCCAATACTTACCAGTTACGGTATCCTGTAATTTTTAGGTAATGTAATACGTATTTTAGTGTACGTTTGTATGTTAAATGGTTACGGTATCCTGTAATTTTTAGGTAATGTAATACTTAGACCATATTTATTATTTGGAAGATGGGGTTACGGTATCCTGTAATTTTTAGGTAATGTAATACTGATATGTAAAGTTAGAAGTGGTAAGACACGTTACGGTATCCTGCAATTTTTAGGTAATGTAATACAAAACAACTTGGGGCTTGGATATTATCTATGTTACGGTATCCTGTAATTTTTAGGTAATATAATACTTTGCAATTCTTCTTTAATGTCCATTTTATGTTACGGTATCCTGTAATTTTTAGGTAATGTAATACAATTCTGTTATAAGTCCAATTAGGCATTAAGTTACGGTATCCTGTAATTTTTAGGTAATGTAATACAAATATTTCTTTACCAGAACCAGTTATAGCATTACGGTATCCTGTAATTTTTGTTAAAACTAGGAAGATTGGTTACAACTTCCCTCAATTTTTAAGTATCGTTTAGAAATAAAGTATTAATTAAGAAGTATCGATTAAGTTAATAAAATTATTTAACAAATCTTAAATATATATAAGTATTTTAATCTAAACACAAAGACCTTGAATTTTATACAAGGTCTTTTGCTTATTCAATAACAATTAAACTATTCACTCCATCATTTTCATCATCAGTTTTTATTCCTCTCAACATTATCATTTGTTCATATTGTCTTTCTGTAATTTGAAGTAATCGCACATTACCTTTAAGTGGCGCAAATGATTTTACTCTAGAAATGTGCTTTATTACATCATCTTGATTTTTACATATTCTCACATAGACAGAAAACTGAATCATCATAAACCCATCATCAATTAATTTTTTTCTAAATTGAGAATAATTTCGCTTATCTTCTGGCGTAATAACAGGCATATCAAACATTAATAACAATCGCATAAATCTATTTATCATTTGTTAAACTCGGGAAAACAAGCAAGTCTCTATTTTCTTCTAAAGATTTTATGTAACTTTTAACTAACAAATCAATTGAATATTCAATTGTACAGTGCATGTTATTACAAACCACTTCGCAATTAAGTAAATCAATTAATAGTTTTCTAATTTCAAAAGATAAAGGAAATGTTAGAGATTCTTGAATTTGATAAAGAAAGTAATCAACAAAAGCGCGGTAAGGTTCAATCAAATCATATGCCAAATTAAAGTTATTAGTTACTGATTTATGATGAATTCCTAAGAAACTATTTAAACCATATTTAACTAAAGTTCTTAGCACACAGCTTTTAATTATCGCATAACCATAATTTAAAGCACTGTTTAACCCATCATCATAAAATCTTAAAAATTCACTTCCAAATAAACTCCTAAAATACATTTTTGCCGCCAAACCTTCTCTATTTGTTGAGTCATTATTAGTAACTTCTGCATGATACTTCTTCAATTTTTCAATAGTATATTCTTCTTGAGAAGTCATTTCTAAAACAACTAATTCATTTTCAATTTTTTTCCTCACTATTGATTTCCATAGTTTACCATTTAATTCTTCTGTACTACTCAATTGAATTTTAAATGTCTTTAGTTGTTTGTAATGATTATTATAAGAAAACGTAATAGTTGATGGCTCATATTTCTCATCACATATTATAAGCGAAATAAAATATTTACTTATTTCAGATAATAATCTTGTTGTTATCACTGTTTTATTATCCTCAATAATAATATAGTTAATATCTTCTAAAGGAATTTTTCTTTCTATTTTATTATTTAATACCACAAGATTATTGTCTTTAAGTTTCATTTTATCTGCCTTTTTTATTACTACTTGACGATAACCCATGATTACCCCATTTTGTTTTCTGTTATTTTTCCGAGAACACTTAAATTAATTTTCTTTATTGATTTAATGGTAGAAATTGTTACAGGATATTGACCTCCTGCATAAAAAATAGAAAATAATTTATTATCACCTACTAAATCGTAAGAGTCACCTAAATAACTAGACACTTCAACTTTTCCCTGTGAAAAACCTGTTATATAGCAATATGAAAAATTATCATCATTTTTAATAATTTTTACAAAGTCATTTTTCATTAAATAGTCTTTATTTTCATTAAATTCATATAACATTTTTGCATTTGAAAATTTCATTATTTCTTTTTGACTTGTAGACTTCCATATGGTAATCTCATAATCCATATTCCTTTTAATATTTAATATATCAAATAAATCTAATCCAGCAAAATATAATGAACCATTACTTCTATCTTTAAACATAAGTATCTTATAAATATTTCCTTTTTCTACTATTGAAGTTCCAATTTTATGTCCTTTATTACTAAACTCTTCTTGTAATTTAACCTTTTTAATAATATTCCCATCAGAATCTTTTGGATAACCTTTCTGTTTGTAAGCATCTTCTCCTTTTTTAGATCCATTTAACCATTCTTTTAAAGTTTTATATATCACCTTGTTACCGTTTTCTTTATCAAATATTTTCTCAATGTTTTTATCAGTTAATAATAATACCGATGTTCTTAATGTTGAATATTTAATATTATTTATGGTTTTAACTCCTTTTAAAGTTTCTTCATGTAAACTTCCTGATACTTTATTCTTTGCAAATGAAGGTATTATAGGCGTTATTTCTTCTAGTTCTTTTTCACTATATTTTTTCATTCCTTCTAACATAAATCTTAATTGTTCAGGATTTCTTTCAAATATTCTTGCTCTTACATCAATATCAAAATCATCATATGGTTTTGGGAACATTACTCTAACTTTGTTGTTATTTTTGATTATATAGTTTTTTTCTAGAAGCTCATTATAATATTTTTTAAATTGACTAGTTTCAATAATTTCGCCTGTTTCAACATCAACATACTTGTCATCAATTTTAGTAATAAATTCATTTTCAATGTTATTATTGGCATTATGAAATGCTTGACTTTCTATATAATTTTTATACTTCTCATAATTAGTGATATTTTGAATAAGAGATTTATTTGTGCACGCTATTATACATGCATCTAAAGCATGGTGCAAATGATTTTCTCTGTTTTTATTAACATCATTATTTACATCCATATCCTTAATATAATAAGTTGGAGACTGTAAACTATGAGTTATATTATTAAATCCCCATCTTGCTCTTAATTTGGCAGTTATAACTCCATTAACACTATCAACAAATGGTACATTTAAGTATGCTTTTAAGAAAGATGTTAAATATCTTGTGATATATTTCGTATCGTTAATATTTTGGTTTCGCATTTGATTTTCTATGTCAGGAGTTAAATCGGTTAGCAAATAATTATTCTTTTTCTTTTCACTAATTGTTTCCAAACTATTAATATATTTTTTAAATTTTTCCCATTTTTCAGTATTTTTTAACCATTCATATGGCGTTCTATTTTTTTTATCTTGATTTTCTTTTGTAAGAACTAGCGTTTTGTTATTGTAACTATCATCATATGTTCTAGAATATGGAAGAATGTGATCAACTTGTACAATATTATTGTCAAAAAGTTCATCAATTGATATTATTTTACCACTATATGCACATAGTCCTTGTTGTTCATTCCATAGTTTAAACTTTAATAAATCAAAACCCGAAATATCAGATTCGCTTTTAAATATTACATTTGATTTTAATTCAAGTATTTGTTTTTTTAGTTTTTCATTATTATATTTGTTATCTTCATTTCTTTTTCTTATCCTATCTCTTTCTTTTTTATCTTTTGCAAGTTCGCCAGCAGTTTCAATATTTATCTTGTATGGCATACCATATTTTTTTATAATTGCATTCAACACTTTTCTAGTTTGAGATAAACTTCTAATTACCCTTTGGTTTCTTAAATCTTTATTAATATTTACAGGAACAAGTAAATCTCTCTTATCCTCTTCATGTAATAGGTCACTATGATTATATCCTAATTGTTCCATCGCTTTATCATAAGTTATACCATTTATTAATATTTTATTTAGTTTTCTGATTAGTGATAAAGATAAGTTCATATGATCTTTTAAATTTGGTAAAGATAAAATTGTTTCAATATATTTATTGTCAATTAATTCACTATCCTTAACTGCTTTTGAAACAGATTCTTCTGTCTTGTTATTCGTCAAAATAACAGCTACTTCATCTAAAACCTCAATGTTATTTAGTAAATGATTCCATTCTTCACTGCCGAATGCGTTAAACTTAGATTTAAAAACTGAAATAGTTTTAAATTCAATAAACTTTTTATTAAGCTTTTCTTTGTTTTTCATTTCTTCAAAAACAGCTTTATTTTCATCACTAATTAATGAAAAATTAACTCTTTCTTCATCATCTCGATTAAGTATTTTATTTTTAAATTCTTTTAATACTTTGGTAAATTCCTTGGTAGTTAAATCCAAATTATTAACAATTAGAATTTCTGTACTCAAACATTTTTTAACATCATTATATGTAAAAGTTTTTTTCTTTAATGCAGAATTTAATATGTTATATATTTCTTCTTTAGTAAGACATCTATATTCTTCTTCATTATTTATCTTAACCTTCATGTTAACAAGTTTTGTTAAAGCAACAAATATTTCAGAACTTGGGGCCTGTTTAGGCGCACGTGGTTCATATGTAAATCTGCAAAGTCCTGTCATTCTCGCTATTAAGTCTCCTCCGTATTTAGAATTACCTCCAGGCCCTTTAGAAAAATGCCTTTGACCACTCCATATTTTTATATAATCATTTTTAAAATTATCAGTAATTAATCCGAACTTTTTTTGACAATCTAAAACTCTATTTATTTCTTCTTCTATCATACTTCTAGTAACAGACAATTTATAATCATCGGTTGTGTTATGAATTTTATTTTTAAACTTATCATCTTTAATAAGCATTTCACTTACCGTTCTATATTTCTTTTCTGACATTAAAGTTTCATTTGCTAAAATTTCACTTTTTACTTTCCCTGTATCGCTTTCATTTTCATCTCTATTTGATATATAACCTCTATGTTTTGCATAATGAACTAGTATAATTGATAATTCTTCACTAGTTAGTTTTCTATCAAGAGCTTCTACTTTTAATATAAATGGATTTGTGTCTTTGTTCTTATAATAGTCATTTACTATTTTTTCATAAGAAATTTTTAATTCATTAAATATTTCAGATTGAAGAGTGCTTTTTGGTTTTGGTAAAAAACTGTTTTCTGCTAGTAATTTTTTAATACAATTTACTCTAAATGCTCTTCTCCTTAATACTCTTCTTACTCCTCTTTTTAACCTTCTATCTCGTGCTTTGCTTTCTCCTGTTTTTACATTTTCCCCTGGAGTAAATATTCTCACACCTACATCTTTTATTTTTGTTGGTTTACCTTCATCGTCAATATCCACTAATGCCCATCCTATTGATGATATTCCTATATCTAAACCTAGTACAAATTTTTCTTTTTTCATATATTATCCTCCTACTTAAATAATAACATATTTTTACACATTTTTCGACAAAGATTTTACCATTTAAGCAAAAAAAATAGTCAGTTTTAGATGGCCACTGACTAAAGCCTGCGGCAAGGTCTTTCGACACTGTGCCTTATTACGGTATCCCGCAATTCTTAGGTAATGTACAGTAATTTCCTGTACATATAAATCATATCATAAAACTATAATTAAATCAATCTTTTTAATTAAAATATATAAAGAATTATTTTAATCTTTCAAATTATTAAATTCATCTATTGCATCTAATATTTTATAAACACTAGAATGAGGATTAGACTTTAATAAATTGTTATTCAATAGATTGAGCAGTACTTCTTGCATCATCTGTTTGATACTTAATTTTATTATACATATTCATAGTTTCTGAATATGTACCTTTGATTTTTTCTAATCCACTTTTTACCTCTTTGCTTGTTAAAATAAAAAAGAGGATTGTTTAAAATCCCCGTGATATCAAATGGACAGCTTATGGCAGAAACACCCATAAGTTTTTTTAATTATAAAACTATCCATTCTCCATTTCTTTTTCCATTTATTCTTGCTATTAATCCTTTTTCTTGCATTTCAATCATTCTAGTTTTTACAGTTCTTAAAGATTTACCAATAATCCGTGCTATTTCTTCTTGCTTAATAATTGAATTTTTTCTAATTACATTTAATATAACTTGTTCTTCTAAAGCACAATCTTTGCACTTTGAATCTTCAGAGTTTGCACTTTGAACATAATCAACATGAGTATATCTATTTTTTAATTCATATCTAGAATCTGATAAAAGATTATAAAAGAATTTTTCTAAATAACTTATATCTTCAAAAATATTTTTTTCAAAATTTTTATAGTTAGCTCTAACTAATGAATTTCTAAAATACCAAGAATTATTTGCAAATACCTCATCATTAATATTAAACCCAAATGTTCTTAAATATTTTATAATAAATACCGCCGTTGTTCTTGTATTACCTTCACAAAATGGATGAACTTGCCAAATATCTGATGTAAAACGACATAAATGTTTTATTGAATCTTCTAATGATATATCTTTATAAGAAAATTCTTTTTCTTTTTCAAAATCATATTGTAATGCTGGCAATATTGTTTCATATGGAGCATAAACAACTGTATCATCATTTAAAACCCATTCATCTTTTGTAAAATTATAATTTCTTATAATACCTGTATGTTCATATACTCCAGTAAATAATCTTTTATGAATACTTATTAACTCTGTGGGATTAAAATTAAATGATTTATCGCTTAATATTTTTGTAATTCTTACCGATACTTTATCTGCTTCTTCACTATTTTCACTTTCTTCAGATTTTCTATTATCTAAAGCTTTATAATAATTATCGATTCTTTCTTTAACTACTTCTAAATCAATCTTTCCTTCAATATGTTCTTTAGCTGTTTCAACTAAATAATTAGAAGGTTTTAATCCATCCACTTCTTGAAGTCCTATAGCTGTTTTCCAAACTTTTGTTTTTTCTGCTTGAGTAGGTTCGCCTTGTTTTATATATTCAGATAATTCTAAATTCCATTTTTCTTTTTTTTCCATAAGGTTCATCCTCCTAACTACGGATATTATACCACATTTTATCTATTATATCAGTTTCAAAGTGCAATATTTGCACTTTGAAATGTTGTGTTTGCACTTAAAAAATTAATAGAATTCATATGTATTTCTATAGAGATAAATATACAGAAAAAGTTGGAGTAAGAAGAATTAGATTACATGACTTTAGAGATTTGTGTGCATGAGCATTAATATATGGTTCTGCTCCAATAACTGCTGTTTCTAACTTTTTAGGACATTCTGAAACAACCGAAACACTAGAAGCTTATACTCATATGTTTAAAAAAGATCTTGCAAATTTACCAAAATTCTTTGATACATTAGAAAAAGACTTTAATAAAAAGTCTTCCGAATAAACTATGTTAAGCTTATATAAACCATAGATTGTGATGGGTAGATGATAGATAGATAATGGGTAGCGTTCTACCACATTTATAGAAAAACTCTATAAAACAAACAAAAAGTTGAGCCTTTCAACTCCTTCAGGGGGGCCTGCTCTCTTCAGTTAGAAGAGACCAAATTGTGTTAAGCCCTTTAAATATGGGCCTTTTTATATTAGCGTAAACCGTCATTTGCCGTGGTTTTTTACTATTTTTGTACCTAAATTGTACCTAAAAAGTCCTAGATGTTACTCCAGGACTCTTGTACTACTTTCTTCTGCCATTTCTACTTGACAATAAGAAAGGTTACTACAATAAAGAACTCTTGATAATTCTTACATGATTGTATATAATAATTATATAATAAGTGTTCTGTTGTGCGTATGGTATGGCACTTGTTTAGCCTTTCTTTATTGTTCAAAAGAATGGCTTTTTTTGTGTTAAAAATTAACATGTATCGTTATATTTTTAGCACACCTTAATTATATCATTGTAAGGACTGTTTTTCTATATATTTTAACAAAAAATCAGGGCATATTAGCTCTGATTTCGTTATTCTTTAAACTTCTTGTTTTTTTATATAATCATCCATTTTTTCATAAACAGCATTATAGATGTCTTCTTCGCTTATTACATCTATTAATCTAACGCTTCCGTATAAAGATAAATACGCTGCAACTTCAGTATAAACATTATGTGTTCCTTTTTCTGCTTGTTTCATTTTTTTGCCCATGACTGGATCATTAATATAGTTATCATAAATCGCTTTTTCTGCTTTTAAAGTACCAAGCACTATATGCTTTTCACTTGATTTAGCACTCCATGATAAGTTTCTAAATCTTTCAGGTTTATCAATAATAAATCTTGTTAATTCATATTTATCGTCCAATCTTTCATCAACAGTTAGTGCTACTCTAAAAAAGCAACGCGACATAACTCCAAAGAAATTACCTCTACGGGTTCCTTGAGTAAATAACCAGTGATCTAAAAATGTTGAATTTGATTTAATTGGCATTGATTGCAAACTTGCTTGATACCCTACAGTAAAATTAATCCATGCCCAGAATCTCTCATCAGTTAAAATATAACGTGGTAAATCTTTTAACGATTCATATAATGTAATTGAATTTTCAAAGTCAACTTTTGAATAATCTCCATCTTCGCTAACCTTTAATTTAAATTCTGAAATCTTATATTTCTTTTCTTCATATAACTTCCCAGAATAAATAGATGATAGCCAATTTGAATCATTTGGAAATGATTTTAAATTATTTGTTACTAACAAAGCGTTCTCTTTTAATGTTTCTACTGCTTCATCAGTCATAAAGCAAATATTAATACTATTATTCATCTTCATCCATACCTCCCATCATCATATTTTTAATAAATAAATTTGATATATCTTCAATCGAAGAAACTGTTGCATAATTTAATAATGTTTGTGCTATTTCTTCGACTGGCATATCAGCAAAAATCTCATCAGTTAATTCTTCATTGTAGTTCTTTTTATATGCGACCATTATAGAATCAAACCAACTATGATTAAGTCTAATATAATCAATATCCACTCTTTCATTTTTAAATTCTTGTAAGCATTTTATTAATGAAGGAATTGCAATTATGGAGAAGAAAATATTTTTGAAATAATCACGATTCTTTAATTTATCATAGTATCCAAATTCCTTTTCCGGTAAAACTATTTTTATAAATTTATCACCAGAATCAACTTTCATTACTTTCAACCCAGGATCTGTGCTTTTTATAACTCTAAATATTGATGATAATTTTTTATCTTCTGACTCGTTGTATTCAATTTTTGTAGTAAATCCATCATCAATAGCTAATATATCATATTTCTCAATGATAAATGAATATCCCTCATAATCATCCAAGAAATCATCATTACTATATTCAAATTCTTCTTTTGCATATATGAAACTTGATATTTCAACTTTTCCTCTAAGATTATGCAATGGAATTATTATATCTCTTGGTTCTATAGAAATAGATTTTACTGTTCTAAAAATTGTAGAAGAACATTCAATAATTATTACTGCTTCTGCTTTCTTATCTATAATTAATTTTATCAATTCATCATTATCAATTTGAATATGTGCATTTTTAAGTATTAAATTTTCATTGTCACTTTCATCATCATATTCCAATGAATAATTACTATTCTTAAAACAACTTGCTATTTTTGAATTATTAATTGTTGGATATGGAAATAATCTCTTACCTATTCGCATATATCTTCACCTCACAAGCATAGTAATCATCTAAATCTGTATCTACCTCTATTTTATATTTAACACCATTTTTTAATTCAAAACCTTTTATAATTCCATTTTCAACATATCTTTCAGAACCATTTATTGAACAATTAGTTATTTGTGTTTTATATTTAAAACCGTCATCATCTAAGTGGCTCATTTCTAAATCACAATTTTCTTCATCATATAAAGAAGTAAATGATATTACATACTTTCCATTTCTCTTATCTGTAACAAAGTAACGATAACTCATTCCACTTAATTGAGCAATTTTCATAATATCTTTATTTCCATCGCCATCAAGTCCTTCTTCTTGATCTGAATCGTGTGGCTCTCCAGTTCTTCCACTATTAGTTCCTTCTGGCACTGGTGAACCTTCTCCTTCCTCATGATCTCCAATATCAGGTTGTAATGCCATCCCCTCAGAATCCTCATAAACTCCTATTTTATCTTTAACTTTATTCTTTAATTTCTTAACAACTTTAGGTTGTTCTGTTATTACGATTTCTTCATTTGAACCTAAACCCGATTCACTATCTACAGATGGCAAATAATCTCCAGCACCTTCAACATCTATTTCATCGTTCTCGCTTAATGCTAATTTACTTTGAACAAAATCAACAATAGATGATTTAAGTTCTCTATATATAGAATTAACTTCTGTTCTTTTTGCTGAGTCATCTATACGCCTTAATTCCCAATCAGTATGTTGTGGATTTTCTATTTCTCTTAATATTTTGTTTAATTGGTTATTTGGAATAATACACATAGCCGAACATGGAATGCTAGAAATTCCTCTTAATGATGTTATTTTCATATATGGATATCTGATCATAACACATTCATTAGTTGCTAAATATGATTCATCCTTAGAAAAACTCTTAAGATATAATTCAACTTCTCCATATTCAGAAATTTGTATTTTTTCCTTATATACTGTTGGATCATTTAACAATATATATTGTGATTTAATACTACTTTGAAACTTTTTAGTTATTAATTCATCATTATATACAATTTCTGCTAATGATTGTTTATTAATAACTTTATCATTTATTATTACTTCTAATTCATCGTAGTAAATAGCACTTAAGAAACTATCTAAAACTTTTGTAAAAATTTCTTTTTCCCATGTTTCTTCATTTTTAAATCCTAAAATATAAATATCTGTACCAAATGATTCTCTTTTAAAATTAGGATCTATACTAATTTGTTCTAATATCGGATTGTTTTTTTCATCAATACCATAATATCCGATGCCTTGTGTTTTTTCATCACTACCTTCAATAGTTGTAGAACAAAGTTTACAAATACCAATATATCCTTGCTCTTGTTCTTTTGTATATGTTGAATAGAATACTGTATTAAATGAACTTGCAACAAACGATGCATATTTTCCTATACCTTTTGAACCCCCACTTGTACCAACTTTATTTGATAATCCACTACCTTTGGTTAAAAGATAAAACGGTGTTTCTTCTCTTGATGATACGCCTAATAAACCAGTTGTATTATAATCACTAATTCTTAAACATTGAATTCTTTCTCTTCCAACTTCTTTTATCATTCTTTCAAGTTGTTCTTTATCTTTAGGATTGTTTCTTCTTTTTTGGTATTCCTCACAAGATATCATTTCTTTTTCTATTCTCTCTCTTCCAGGAATATCATCTTTCTTTATTTCAAAAGAGTGAAATTCAATAACTACTTTATCTTTTCCTGCTCTTGCATCTATAGAGTTTTGACATATTTCTCTTGCTAATGATGATATTGGATCCTTTTTAAAAGTTTCCATATCAGCTGTATCTAATCCTGTTTCTGTGGCATAATTATTGCCTACAAATCTCCACATTTTATCACTCATGATTTAACCTCCTTATCACGAAATCAGTATTGTTATACATGTTATTTTTATTTTCTATTTCAAATTGTTCATCAAAATAGCTTCTAATAATTCCAATTAATAAATACTTATTCCATGGAACCGGCATTTTTGGTAATATTTGATATCCCTTAAATACAGATGTATCCAACTCATTATGTTTATCAAATATTAAATCCAATAATTGATTTAATTGTGTTAATTGTTCTTGTGTAATACCAAGTTTTTCTTTCCTTACCATTGTATCTATATTGATTTGAACATACTCATCACTCATATCATCCATGAATTCTAAATAACTATATAGTCCACCAATATTCATTTTAGCTACATAATCTAAAATGGTATTATGATCAAATTTATCAAATTTCTGTGCATGATTCTTTATTAACGCATACGAACTTTTTTGTTCCATAACTTTTGTACTTACCAACGGCCTACTATAATATAAATCTGGATATAAGTATTTCATTAGTGAAAATAAAGTAAACTGTCCATGTGTCAAATGTAATTTTTCAAGTAATTCTTTGTTTGTTAAACTCATTTTTGCATAAATCTTTCTCGAAGATATAACATCTGTCTTCATTGACTCAAATTGTTCATCTATAAATTTTCTTAATTCATCTACTGTATCATCTGAAATATTCAAACATTTATAATAAATGAATGTTTTAGAAGAAGTCCATATTAATCCATTGTTAGTTTCATTATATAAGTGATTGTAAAATACATAATCTTTAACTCCAGGAAATTTGTCTTGTAAATCTCTTAATTCAAATTCTTTATCAAATGCTTGCATATAGCTAATTATTAATTCTGATGGTGATATTTTTACATCACCAACCATTATATAATCTCTTTTTGTTGTAAATTCTTCTGGTAAATATTTATCTAAGCACCCTTTTAGAAAATAATGATTATCAATTCCTAATTTTTGTAATTTATATTTATATTTTTCAAATATTGAACGATAAAAAACTGTCGGTTCATTATCAACAATATAATTTATTATATCGTCAATTAATTCATTATCCATGCTTGGGCATAATTCTGATGGTAGATATTTACCTTTATCTATCAATACATAGTCGCTTCTTTCTAACATACCTTGAAGTGAATGCATTGACGGAAGTTCTTCAATTATTCCATATTCCTCTATACATCTTTTCTTAAAGGTATCATAATCTTCTTGGCTACCAGTTCTATATCCGTCCTTAAAATTCTTTTCTATTATTTCAGAATATATTTCTCTTGGAGAAATTCCACGTTTTAAATATATTCCATTTTTAAATTCTCTATATTCAGAATTCAAAATTTTTAATTCAAAAGAATTCATTCTCCTTATTTCTTTTGAACTCAAGGTATTACCAAATCGTTCCACAACATGATTAATTATCTCATCCACATTAATCATATCTGAATTATATATTACTCTTAAGTTTCTATTATACTTTATATTTGTATTTCCCATTTCCATAAAGAATAATAATATTCCTGCAGTTTCTCTGACGCTTATTTCCTCTACGCTATGATCATTTGAATTTTTCTTACTTAATTCTTTTAAATAAGTATATAATCTATCAACATCAATAAATTGTTCATCTTTACCTGCTAATTTTATATAAATACATTTTAATATATTTTTTATTGTTGGCATTTGAAGTAATAATTTATCTATCGTTTTCGCTTCTATTTGTCTTATTCTCTCCCTTGTTACTCCTAATTTGTTACCTATTTGTTCTAACGTTAATTGCGGTTCATTTGAATAATAATTAAATCTGTTTTTAAATACTAATAATGCATGTTCAGATAACTGTGAATAAAAAGTATATACAGTATCTTGGAGTACTCTTTCATAGTTTTCTCCAATTGAACTTACTAAGTTAAACAATTCACTAAGATCAATGCTAAATATACTAAGTAGCTTTTCAGGTGAATATTTAACCAAGTCATCAATGATAATAGTATTATTTAAAGATAGTATTTTTATTATGTTATTGTTGGATATAACTCCACTCAATTCAAGTTCGTTATAAAAATTATCTATACTTTCAATGCTATCTTTTACTTTAGAGATAAGATTTTGATAATTATTTTTTATATAATATATTAAACTTAAATAATAATCTTTATTATTATTTTTATTGTATTTATAATCAAGCATTAATACGTTTAATAATGTTTTATCAAAATTAAAATTATCGTTAGAAATTTGTTCAGAAATTTTTAAGCATAGTTTTCTTTCTGACGCAAACATAATGAAATCTAAATCTTTTTTCATATCTAACGTATTTGTTATATTTTCTTTTTGAGATTGATTCAAATAATACATAGTTTTTATGTTTTCATAATTATCTTTTAAGAATCTTTTTAGCCCACTCATTTTTACTAAATCAGGATCAATATATTTTGTTATAAATTCATAAACGTCTTCAACCCTTGCTTGTCGTTTAGTAAATAAATATTTTGTAATTAAAAAATCAACATATTCATTTGAATAAAAATAATTGCTTTGTTGTTCTTTTAATTTTCCTTCATATAAAATACTGCTTATCATAATTCAAATCTTTTTTTACCTTTTTTAGTATCCTTCTGAAATTCTTTTTTTTGTTTATCAAGTTCTGATTGAATGGCGCTAAATATTTGATTTATTTGTTCATCTGTATATTCATAGAATGATGAATTAGATAGATTTTGTAATTTAGATATTAAATCAATGATCTTATTTACTCTATTTGTTGCAATTCTTTTAAAATTCTCTTGTTTAGTATTATTCATATGATCCCTCCAAATCACCATTATAGTACCACAAAATCATAATATTGTCAAAATATTTTGCAAATATTATTAAATCATTATCAAAAAAAGAGTATTTCTACTCTTCTGATTTTAATTCAATCTTATAATTTGTAAATGCTATTTCAGTTGATGAAAATAATTTCACAGGATTAATTGTACGTAGTATTTCTTTCATACTATTTTTTATAAATTCACCATATATTTCATCAGCTTGTTTAGAAGCAGACATTGATATCATTACATGTTTTCCATCTAATTCCATAACCTTATTAACAAAGCCTCTATGATCAAATGTGTCATTAGTATATAACTCTTGTTTTTGACTTACCAATAAATCATCTGGTAAATATGGGGGATCAAAATACATAAAACTATTATCTATTTTTCCATCTTTTTTCATTTTATCTAGGAATGAATTATAATCTAAATTATAAAACTTTACAGGTTTAATTAATCTTGATAGTTCTTCTAAATAGTCCTCATTAACTACTATTTTTTCTTTTCTTCCAAAAGGAACATTAAATTTCCCAGCTTTGTTTTCTCTATACACACCATTAAAACCTGTTTTCATTAAAAAATAGAATAGTATTGATTTATTGTCTAAAACTTTTTCGTCATTAAACTTTTCTCTTAGGTTATAATAATATTCCTCTTTTTTAGATAAATCATAATTATTATATAGTGTAGCTAATTCAATTATTTCTTTTATAAGATATTCGGGTTTCTTTTGAAGCAACTTATAAAAATTTATTATATTTGAATTAATGTCATTAACATAAAAGTTTTTATATTTTAATTTATCATTATTTTTTAGTACATTTATAAGTACCACTCCCGAACCAAGAAAACATTCTATATAATTATCTTTGCCTAGTTTAAATGCATTTAGCATTTCATTTAATATTTTTTTCTTTGATCCTGCCCACCTAATAGGAGAATTCAAAACTTTACTATCAATCATTTTTTCTCCTCCTATCCTCTGATTATATTATACCATTATTTAGCTTTTTTTCATATATTTTTGTGAAATACTTGCATTAATTTACTTTTTAAGTGATTAATACAAGGAATTGGAGGAATTGTATGATTAGAAAATGTACTG
>OIZL01000410.1_pt1 | contig 32684 bp, 37 predicted proteins | sample 1588541 | NCBI WGS metagenome assembly OIZL01 (sample SAMN03283285) | human gut metagenome | biome: human-associated habitat; material: feces | host: Homo sapiens | place: Peru | collected 2012 | reverse complement strand
TCCACCCCAACATTTATTATAGAACCGTTTTTTTGACAAGCTGCTCTCCGCCCTTCGGGGCGGAATTTTTTAAACCTGTTGACAAGCGGCGCGGATTGTTGTATATTGACTGTACTAAACGCGTTAGTACAGTCGGCACAGGAGGTGCAAGCATGATCAACATCAATTTTCGTGATTCCCGCCCTATTTACGAGCAGGTCAGGGACGGGTTCCGTGATTTGATAATTTCCGGTGCGCTGCGCGGGGGAGATAAGCTTCCGTCGGTGAGGGAGCTGGCCACTTCTCTCACTATCAACCCCAATACCATACAGCGTGCATACCGTGAACTTGAAGCCGACGGATATATCGAATCCGTCTCGGGAAAGGGCAGCTTTGTAAGCCGCCACAACAACGCCATTGAGGGTCGTAAGATAGAGCTTCTGAAGCAGTTTTTCTCCCTTACGGCGGAGCTTAATGCCGTCGGCGTCGGGAATGACGAGTTAATTTCTCTTATACGAGGAGGAAAGACAGATGAAAATTGAGGTTAAGGGGCTTGTGAAAAGCTTTGACGGCTTTCGCGCCCTTGACGGACTTGATATAAACGTGCCGCAGGGCGCGGTATACGGGCTTGTAGGACCGAACGGCGCGGGCAAATCCACGCTTATCCGCCATCTCACCGGCATATACCGTCAGGACAGCGGCGAAGTGCTTGTTGACGGGGAGCCTATATATGAAAATCTTGAAAAGAAAAGCCGCATTGCCTACATTCCGGATGAGATATTTTATTTTACTCAGTCCTCTATCAGGGATATGATGCAGTTTTATGAATCAATTTACCCAACGTTCAGCCGCGAAAGGTTTGAAAAACTCGGAGAGGCGTTTGACATGGATCTGCGCCGGTCGATGCGCAAGCTCAGCAAGGGTATGCAGAAGCAGGCGGCCTTCCGCCTTGCACTGTCTCTGTGTCCGGACGTTGTTGTGCTTGACGAGCCGGTGGACGGACTTGATCCCGTAATGCGCCGTCAGGTCTGGAACATTCTGCTTGCCGACGTTGCGGAGCATAACACGACCGTGGTCGTCTCCTCCCACAATCTGCGCGAGCTTGAGGATGTGTGCAGCCACGTCGGGATCATGAACAAGGGCAGAATGTGCATCGAGCGTTCCCTGAGCGATTTGCAGGAGAGCATTGTGAAGCTCCAGCTTGCCCTGCCTGACGGGGCGGCGCTCCCCGACGGGCTTGACATTCTCCACGCCTCCGCGCTCGGCAGGGTGCAGCAGCTTATCCTGCGCGGAAGCGCGGAAGAGGTCACGGAAAAGATAAGCGTGTGCAGACCGCTATTTGTAGAAACCGTTCCGCTTTCACTCGAAGAAATATTTATCTACGAAATGGGAGGTGCAGGTCATGAGATCAAGGACGTCATTATATAATTGGGGTCTGGGCAAGAGCCTGCTCAAGCGCTGCTGGCCGCTGTGGGTCATGTGGTTTGCGGTACTTATACTGATAGTGCCGATGAATCTCGCCGGTGACATAAGCCGGTATATCAGATATGAAATGGCGGATATCACGTTTGAAACATCGCGCTGTCTTCTGGAATATGCGGTCGTGGTCATGTGGTTTGCGGTCATTGCCGCCCCCGCCGCCGCGCTGCTGATGTTCTCGTTCCTCTACACCTCAAGAAGCTGCGGAATGATCGCGTCCCTGCCTGTCAAAAGGGAGAGCGTGTTTGTCACAAGCTTTCTCACGGGACTTGTGCCGATGCTGCTTGCTGAGGTGCTGACAGCCGCTGTCACATGGCTTGTCTGCGGCGGCACAGGCTACCTTGATACGGTTTACATCCGGAAATGGCTGTGGATTGCCGCTTCAAGCACCGCCGCGTTTTACGGCATAGCCGTTTTCTGTGCAATGCTCACGGGGAACATTGTCATAATGCCGCTTGCGTATATCGGGCTTAACGTTTTGCCGTATCTTATTTACGCCTGCGCAGGCTCCACCCTTCAGGCTCTGCTTTACGGCTATAATTACCGCGACAGCAAGCTTTTCACCGCGCTTTCACCCTTTCTCGGACTTAACACGATCGAGGTTGAGGCCGGACGTATGTACTCAGGCGGCACGTATACTTCCGGCAGTGAAGTAACGGTCAGCAACTGTGAGCTGCTTGGATACTACTGCATTGCCGGACTGCTGCTTTCCGTTATCGCGCTGCTGATGTTCAGAAACCGCAGAATGGAGTCGGCCGGAGACACCGTGGCGATCGGCGCGCTCAAGCCCATTTTCAAATACTGCGCGGCTGTCGGCTCTGCCTGTGCCTTTGCCCCGATCGTAAACGCGATGCTTTTCAACAACGCCTCCGGCGGTTCGGTCAGCGGTGTGATTACCGTTATTTCCCTTGCCGTCGGCGCGTTCATCGGCTACTTTGCCGCACAGATGATCATTGATAAAAGCGTCAAGGTGTTCGGCGGGCATTGGAAGGATTTCATCGTCCTTGCCGTTATCGTTCTCGCCCTCGGCGCTTGCTGCGAAAGTGATCTGTTCCGCTTTGAAAGATACGTTCCCGACGCCGGAGAGGTGGATGCGGTATATGTGGAATACGGCGGAGAATCGGTATTCAGAGAGCCGGAGAGCATCGAAAAGCTTCTTGAGATGCACCGCGGCATAATCGCCGGCAAAGCCGTTAACGAGCAGCCCTCTGCCGATTATGACGCGCTGGGGCTTACTTACCGCCTCAAAAGCGGCAAAACCGTCTCCAGAATGTACAGTATACGCCGCACAGTAGACGGCACAGAAGAGATCAACCCCACTCTCTGTGAGCTTGCGGAGGTGATAAACGCCCCTGAGGCAATAGCAAGCCGCAAAAAGCTTCCCGAAGGCTGCACCTTTGACGATCTCAGCTACTGCACGATACGCGGCTATTATATGACGCCCGACGGCGAGCAGCAGTCACAGCATGTCGAGCTTTCGGACAAATGGGCGGCCGACTTCTATAATAACTGCATTCTCCCCGACGCCGACGACGGGCATATGCTCAGAATATGGCCGGTGATGGGCGAGGAATATGAATCCGTCCGCTCAACGCTGTATGTTGACTATTATTTTGAAAGAAGCGACGGAGCTCCCGAATGGAAGGGATTTGTTATCTATACCGATGCCGAACGCTGCTGCAAATGGATAGAGGAACACACCGACCTTGTTATCCAGAGCGTCGGCGCAGCCGAAAGCGAAGAGGGTTGCGCCGTTCCCACAGTCTCCTCCGCGAAATAAAATACGAACTAAAAAAATGTGCTGCAAAACGGAAATTTTGCAGCACATTTTTCATGCTTTTTGTTCTTTTTTTCGCAGAATGGCGTCAAACTTCATCAGGAAGCAGGCCGTCGTGATGACCGCCGCAAGGATGACGCTGACAGGCTCCGCCAGAAACACGGCAAAGACCATCAGCAGCGAAAAGCAGTTCCCCATTATTTTTTCCGCCGTTGCAACGTCCTTTTCGCCCATGGAAATGGCCGCTCTCGGCGCGCCGCCCGCGCCCGCAAGCATTGCGAACGCCATTATAAGCATCAGTATCGGCGTAAAAAGCCCGACGCCGGTCAGTGCGGCCGCGCCGACATCAGCCATATGCCCTATATAGATACGGTCAACGATATTGTAAAGGAGGTTGACGATCTGAGCTACGACGGCCGGTATCGCCAGCTTTGCCAGCAGCTTAGGGATGCTGCCGGATTCCATATTCTGTGCCTGTTGATTTTTCACTTTTATATCATGACAAGACGCTTCAATGCGCCGCTCCGTTCTCAATACCCTCTTCCGGAGCCGATCTGAGCGGCGGCAATGATGGTGCAGTCGATACCGAGAAGAATAAGATAAAAGCTGATGATATACTCAATGGAAATGAACGACAGCCACGGATTTACAAGCATCATCACGCCCAGAACAAGCCCGATAATGTTCATCACAAGCGTAAAATAATAGGTGAACGCACCGGAAATGAAGCAGATTGTGTTAAGGCTCATCAGGCGAGAAATGCAGTGCGCGATGAACCATATCGGGAACAGCACCGTCATGACAAGCTCGCCCGCGGTAGGATATACAAGCAGCATAAGCCCCGCCATAACGCTCAGCGTACCGGAGATCAGGGAAATCACCGGGCAGAAGCCCGTATAGCGCTCCACCCGAACGTAGAGCAGAATATCCGCAACGCCCATGATAACGGCCATAACGCCGTATACCATAACAAAGCCCGCAAGTGCGCTGCCGGGTCGGATAAGCGTATAGCCGCCGAGAAGGATAAGCAGGATGCCCTCGACCAGCTCTATCCAGCCGAATGTTGAACGGTTTCTCATTTCGCCGCCTCCTTGCCGTTAAGGATCGCCATAAATTCATCGCCGGTGATAGTCTCTTTTTCATAGAGGTACTTTGCCAGCTCGTCAAGCTTTTCGCGGTTATCGCGCAGAAGCTTTATCGCCTTCTCATGCTGCGCTTTGATAAGCTCAACGGTTTTCAGGTCTATCTCACGCTGTGTCTGCGCGGAGCAGGCAAGGGATGCATCGCCGCCGAGATACTGGTTGTTGACCGTCTCAAGCGCTACCATATCAAAATCGTCGCTCATGCCGTAGCGGGTGATCATGCCGCGGGCAAGCTTTGTCGCCTGCTCGATATCGTTGGAAGCGCCCGTTGTAACTTCTCCGAAAACTACCTCTTCCGCCGCACGGCCGCCGGTAAAGGTGGCGATCTTGTTTTCAAGCTCCTGCTTGCTCATAAGATATTTGTCGCCGGTGTCCACCTGCATCGTGTATCCAAGCGCACCGGAGGTTCTCGGGATGATGGTGATCTTCTGAACGGGCGCGGAATGGCTTTGCAGCGCCGCCACAAGCGCATGGCCGATCTCATGATATGCCACAATGTGCTTTTCCTGATCGGAAAGAACAGCGCTCTTCTTCTGATAACCGGCGATAACGACCTCGATACTCTCCTCAAGGTCGGCCTCATTGACGATAGTCCTGCCGTTCCTGACGGCGCGCAGCGCCGCCTCGTTTATGATATTGGCAAGCTCCGCGCCGGATGCGCCCGCCGCCATACGGGCGATAGTATGGAAATTCACATCCTCCGCGGTCTTGATTTTCTTTGCGTGTACCTTCAGAATCGCCTCGCGGCCCGCAAGGTCCGGCAGTTCCACGGGAACGCGGCGGTCAAAGCGGCCGGGACGCGTCAGCGCGAGGTCAAGAGATTCGGGTCGGTTGGTCGCGGCAAGAATAATGACGCCGGTGTTATCTTCAAAGCCGTCCATCTCGGTAAGCAGCTGATTAAGGGTCTGCTCACGCTCGTCGTTGCCGCCGCTTACGCCGCTGTTGCGCTTCTGACCTATTGCGTCGATCTCATCAATGAACACGATGCAAGGCGCCTTTTCCTTTGCCTGCTTGAACAGGTCGCGCACCTTTGAAGCGCCCATGCCCACAAACATCTCCACGAACTCCGAACCGGAGATCGAGAAGAACGGGACGTTTGCCTCGCCCGCGACGGCCTTTGCAAGCATTGTTTTACCTGTTCCCGGAGGGCCTACAAGCAGCACGCCCTTAGGCATGGACGCGCCAGCGTCCGCGTATTTTGCGGGATTGTGGAGATAGTCCACTATCTCGGACAGGCTCTCCTTCGCTTCATCCTCACCCGCGACGTCGCTGAAGCTGATGCCTTTTGTTGACTGCACATAAACTCTCGCGTTGGATTTTCCGACAGAGCCGAATATCAGCGAATCCTTGCCGCCCGCCTGCTCCATAAGCTTCTTGCTCATATACTGCCCGATGCCGATGAAGATCAGCAGAGGGAGGATACCGGTGACAAGGAAGTTGAGCAGAGGTGAATCCTGCTGCACCCGCTTTGTAAAGGATGCACCGGAATCATACAGTCTCTGCGTCAGGGTCGGGTCTTCCATAACGCCGGTGGTGTATATCTTTGTGTTGTCCTTATCGGTGAATATGATCTCCGAATCGTCTATCTGAACCTTGCCGATTTTTTTGTCGTTGATCATGGTCATAAATGTGCCGTAATCGACATCTTCAATCTGCTCCTTCGCCAGCATCGGCGCAAAAATCAGGTTGAAAAGCAGAATGACCGAAATAATGATCAGGTAATAATACAGCAGCGGTTTTTTGGGGGATTTGACTTCTTTCATTGTGTTCTCCTTTCCGTAGCTTCAAACGCCGCCTTTGCCCTTCCGTGCAAAAGCGGCCATGCCGCCCGCCCGGTACATTCCGGCAGACAGCATACCGCAGAAAACATTTTACATTATATATTATAAAAAGTACAGCCTTAAAAGTCAATCAAGGCTGCGGGGGGATGTATGGACAAACTGTAAAAAAACGGTGAAGAACTAAAAAGAAGCCATAGAAGGCTTCAAGAGACTGTCAAAAAACTATGATTTAAAGCCAGATAATAGAGCAGCGGGGGAGCTTGAGGGGGAAAGGCCCGTAAACCGCCGTCGAAAGCGCGGTCAAAAAAGTCCTTGCAGGACTTTTTTGACAAGCTGGGCTTCAGATTTGCTATGGCTTTCAAAACGTCTTATTTCACGCTTCCGTCCGCGTTGAAAAGGGGCAGGGGCGCAAGGCAGATAATATCGCTTCTGTTCGCTGCATCGCCCTCGGCAAGGGGCGCCATGCGTCCCGCGACAATGCCACCGCAGCTCAGGACAAGCTCCTCAAGTGCGCGGATGGATTCACCGGTGGAAATAACGTCGTCAACAAGCAGCATGCGCTTGCCCTTGATAAGCGCCGCATCGGCGGAGTCAAGTATAAGCTTCTGCTCGCCCTCGGTGGTGATGGACTTGACAGTGACCTCGTGGATGCCGGTCATATATGCCTTTGCCTTTTTGCGCGCCACGAAATATTTATCCGCGCCGCTCTGACGCGCCATTTCGTAAAGCAGGGGGATCGCCTTTGCCTCCGGGGCAATGATATAGTCGTACTCGGGCGCTCTCTTGAGCAGCTCCGCCGCACAGTGGACCGTCAGCTCAACATCGCCGAACATGACGAACGCGCCGATGTACAGATCGTCAGTGAGCCTGCATAAGGGCAGATCGCGTTTTAAGCCGGCAATGTCCATCTCATAAGTCATTTTTTGTTTTCCTCCTGAAAGAAAAATAACATCAAAAATTTTTCGTTCCTATTTTACAATATATCGTGAAAAAATCAAGTAAAAAATGCGATATCATCAGGCGCGGCGCAAACAAAGAACCCCCCGGGGGTCACCCGAGAGGTCCTTCGTTAAATTGGGAGAAAAGAGAGGTTAGGAGTAGATAGGTATCAAATTAATTGCTGCCGTAGATGAAGCCGAAGTTGTTGCCGAAAAATTCGGGCATCTGGCTTGCGGAAGAATCGTCTCCGCTGCCGCCGGATGCGGCCTGCTGGGTCTGGGCTTCAGGCAGCGCCTCGTCAAAGGTGAGCGATACGGTCATTTCCTCACCGGCGCGGTACAGAGTTATCTGCACGGTATCACCCGCAGAATAGCGCTTTACGGCGGATTTGAGATCGTTATAGCTTTCGACCGTTGTATCGTCAACCTTGGTTATAATATCGCCCGCCTGTATTCCGGCTTTTTCCGCGGCTCCGCCTGCGTTGACCTCAGCGACCATTGCGCCCATCGGCCAGCCGTAATACTGTGCGTACATAGAAGTATAATCGCTTCTGATGGACAGGGACATAAACGCCTTGCCTGTCACGTAACCCTTTGTAATAAGGTCATTCGCAATGGAAGCGGCGTCGCTGATAGGTATTGCAAAGCCGAGACCTTCAATGCCGCTGCTCGCGTATTTTGCCGTTACAACGCCGACTACCTGACCCTGATCGTTATATACGGGGCCGCCGGAGTTGCCGGAGTTGACCGCCGCGTCAAGCTGGAACATATTTATCGCATCCGCGCCTGAGCTTTCGCCGATCTGCCTGTCCTTGGCGCTGACATGGCCGGTGGACATGGAGAATTCAAGCTCACCGAGAGGATTGCCGACCGCGTACACAGTATCGCCGACACTGAGACTGTCGCTGTCGCCGATGGTGACGGGGGTAAGATTCTCGGCCTCGACCTTAAGAACGGCTATGTCGTTATCGGACTCAAAGCCGACTATCGACGCAGGATAGCTTGTGCCGTCATAGGTCATAACCTTGATCTCCGCGCCGCTCTTGTAAGCGTCCTCAATAACGTGGTAATTTGTGAGGATATATCCGTCAGCGGTGAGGATAAAGCCGGAGCCGCTGACTGCGGCAGAGCTGTTCATGCCGAAGAAATTCTGATATGTTATTTCAGAGGTGATGCCGACGACCTGAGTGCAGGCCAGCTCATATATATCTGAGGCGGGAAGAGCGCCGTAGCCGGATGCTGACGTGCCGGAGGAAGCGGCGGAGGTGTTCGGAGCCGTTGTGAAAACGGATTTATTTTCGTTTATCTCATTCATAGCCGCTTCGAGCATATCCAGACGCCCGTTCACGCTGTTGCTCACGAGCGCCGCACCGCCAAGACCGCCGAGCAGCGCGCATACCAGGCATACCGCTATGATCGCCGCCCAATTGCCGCCGCTCTTCTTCGGCTTTTCGGGACGCGGCTCTTTCGCTTTTGCCTCGGGCGGGGTGTAATATCTGGGCGGAACGGTGCTTTCCGACTCCGGAACGTAATGCGCGTCGGAGTAGCTTTTTTCATTATAAGCGCCGCTGCAATGGTATTCGCCGTCCGTGCGGGACGCGCCGCCGTTAAAATCCGGTGCGGAGGCGTCCGCAGGGGTGTCGGTTTTATTTATATTAATGTTGTTATTTTCGTATTCGTTCATGCATCATGCTTCTTTCCATGTTCGGGAGGATTGCCCTTCCTTACTGCTGTGAGCATAATATAACAGCAAATTATGACAATGTAATGAACAAACTCGCAACAGTTTTTAAAAACCGAAGAAAAATTTGTAAACGGCTTTTGTGTTTGCGGCGGCTCACGCTTCATATATTTTATCACGAACGCTTGTCTCGGTCTGTCAGGGCCATTATCAACGATCCGAGGTGTGACGAACAATGTTTTCTTATATTCTTGCGGGTTTATATGCCGTTCCGCTGCTGTTCTGCATTTTTCAGGGAAATGCCGGAGCAGTTTCCTCGCTGATGAGCGGGGCGGACGACGCCGTGCGCTTCTGTATTTCCGCCGCCGGCGGACTATGCTTCTGGTGCGCCGTGACAGAGCTTTTCGAGCAGTGCGGCGCGGCGGAAACGCTGTCGCGGCTGCTGCACCCTATAATACGGCTGCTTTTTCCAAACGCCGCCGCGCATAAGGAGGCAAGCGCCGCAATCTCGGAAAATATCAGCGCAAATCTCATGGGACTCGGCAACGCGGCGACTCCCGCCGGAATAAGAGCCGCGAAAGCGATCGTCTCCCTCGGCGGCGGTCGGGAGATTTCGGACGAGCTTTGCATGCTTGTCGTTCTCAACACCGCCTCCATTCAGCTTATACCCACGAGCGCCGCCGCACTGCGCGCCGCGGCAGGCTCCAAAACGCCGTTTGACATTCTCCCCGCCGTCTGGGCGGTATCCGCGCTGTCGCTGCTTGCCGGTCTCTCCGCCGCCTCCGTACTTAAACGCCTGTGGAAATGAGCGCGGCTTTTGCTTTTGTTCCGGCGGTCATATTGGTTCTGGCGTGCATCCTCGCTATGCGCAGAGGCGTCGATATCTACTCGGCGATGATAATGGGCGCGGGAAAAGGGCTGCACACCCTTTCCGCCATTCTGCCTGCAATGCTGTGTCTTTTCCCCGCCGTCGCGTTCATGCGTGCGTCCGGCACCGCCGACGCGCTCGGCAGGCTCGTCTCCCCACTGCTGAGCGCGATAGGGGTTCCGGAGGAAGCGGCGCTCATGCTGCTTATACGTCCGCTTTCCGGCAGTGCGGCAATACATTGCCCACCTTATGGAATGTGATATGTCGCTGCACGGCGTGCGCAAGACCAAGTACCGTTTCACGCTGGACGACCGCCGCTTTGAGATAGACATCTATCCGTTCTCCGACGATCGCGCAATAATGTTCGTATATTTCAACGGAGAGGATGTAGGCGCACTGCCGCCCGAAATAGAAGTCATTAAGGACGTAACGGGCGATCTCCAGTACAAAAACCGCAGTCTCGCCAAATCGCAGATGCTTTAATGCACGCGGTTTCAATTATAATCAAGCACAACAAAAAAGACGCCTGTTTGGCGTCTTTTTTGTTGTGCTTTGATTTGCTCCGGCTATCAGTTCTCCGTCTCGCCGCAGCCGCTCTCTATGAACTCCGCAAGGGTTCTGACGGCTTCTTTTTCGTCCTCTCCCTCGGCGCATATCTCTATGCTTTTCCCGCAGACAATGCCCGCAGAAAGCAGCGCAACGACCGATTTTGCGTTAACCGTCTTTTCACCGGCAAGCAGGCTTATGTCGCTCTTAAAGAGCTTTGCCGTCTTGACGAATGTCGAAGCGGGACGCGCGTGAAGTCCGGATTTATTTATAACGGTAACTTGTCTTTTTTCCATCTGATCCTCCATGCATTCAACAGCGTCCGGCAATGCGTCCGCTCTGTCTGAAGCTTCTATTTTCTATACTTTTCCGGCTGCATTCCGTTCAATATATTCTTTACCTGCGCAGCCGTCTCCGCTTTCAGCAAAAGTTCCGCTTTCGCCGAACACTCTTCATAGGAAAGCTCGGAGATGAGCCTGCGCACGCGTGTGATCTTCGGCACGGAAACGGAAAACTCATCCAGCCCCATCCCAAGCAAAGCCGGAACAAACGCCAGATCTCCTGCCGCCTCGCCGCACATACAGCAGGGAATGCCACCCTCGTGCGCGGAGCGGATGACCCACGCGATAAGTCTTATAACGCCGGGATTATAGTGCGTATAAAGCTTCTGTACGCGTTCGTTTCCGCGGTCAACGGCCGTAGTATACTGCGTGAGATCGTTTGTCCCTATCGAGAAGAAATCCGCCTCTTTCGCAAACACATCCGCCATTACCGCGGCGGCGGGGATCTCTATCATCAGCCCCACCTTTACGTTATCCGCCACGGCTTCGCCCTCATCGGCAAGCTGCCTGCGGGCTTCCTGCACGGCGGCTTTCGCCTCGCGAAATTCTTCAAGAGAGGAAACCATCGGAAACATTATATGAAGCTCTCCCTTAACGGACGCTTTGAGCAGTGCGCGCAGCTGCGTCATAAACAGCTCTCTGCGGTCAAGGCAGATCCTTATGGCACGGTAGCCCATAAACGGATTCTGCTCCGGCGGGAGATCAAGATATTTCAGTTCCTTATCACCGCCCGCGTCAAGCGTGCGTATGGTAACGTGCCGCCCTTTCAAAACTTCCAGCGCTTCTCCGTACGCGGCGCACTGCCTTGCCTCATCCGGCAGACCGTTTGACTCCATGTACAGAAACTCACTGCGGAGAAGCCCTACGCCGTCACAGCCGGCCGCAAGCGCCTCGGCACAAGCGGAGACGCTTGCGGCATTCGCGCTGACCGTGCGCGCATGGCCGTCCGCCGTAAGCGTCGGTCTGCTTCTATACATTTCAAGCGCTTTGCCGTCCTGCTCGCTTAAAGCTTTCTTCTCGTTAAACTTACTCATTGCGGCTTCATCCGGTTGCAGGACGACCTCGCCGGTTTCCCCGTCGATCGCCGCGCCGTCCCCGTCCTTGACCGCCGACAGCACACCGGCACAGCCCACGACCGCCGGCAGCGACATTGCGTTTGCAAGGATGGCGGTGTGCGATGTGCAGCCGCCTATCTCGGTAACTATGCCCTTGATATGCGCCGCGTCCATATTCACGGTGTCCGCCGGTGCAAGGTCATGAGCAAATAGTATCACGTCCCGCTCAACGGAGGATATGTCTTTTGCCTTTATTCCGAGGATTTCCCTTACCAGCCTGTCGCCAAGCTCCCTGAAATCCGCCGCGCGCTCACGCAGCGTTTCATCTTCCAGAGAGCTCATCATTCCGGCAAGCATTTCAAAATGCTCATGCACCGCCTTTGCCGCGCCGCTTCCGGACGCTATAAGCTCACAGACCGGCTCAATGACGGAATCATCGTCATCAAGAAATTCAAGATAGGCTTCAAATATTTCCGCCGTTTTCCCGTCCGTCCGCGTTTTTGCCTTGTCGATCATGCCGGAATAGAAGCTTCTTGCGGAAGCCACCGCCGCCTTGAATCGCTCAAGCTCTTCTTCGACCGCCTCGCAGGATTCCGGAATGACCGGCAGCTCTTTATCATAAATGAACGCCTCCGCCGCGGCAACGCCGGAAGATGCGCCCACGCCGCGGAATACTCTGTTTACCATATTACTCAAACAGGCGCGCTATCTCGTAATCGGGCAGATCCGAAAGCTCTCCTACGCTCTTGGCGATGTTTATTATGCGCGCGATACGCTCGGACGAATCCATGCGGTTGAACGCAGTAGCCAGATCCGGTCCGACGGAGAGAGGCCCGTGGTTGCCAAGCAGGACGATGTTATGGTTCTTGAGGAACGGCCCCATCTTTGCGTATATCTCATCCGTGCCGGGCTTGCCGTAGGGAACAACGGGTATCATATCGCCCGCCAGCATCATAAACTCAGCATAGGCGCGGCACACAACGGGCTTGTTGCAGATGGCGTATGCGGTGAGATACGGAGAATGGCAGTGGATAACGGCGTTTACATCGGGCCGCATAAGATAGGAATGAGTATGCATGGGCAGCTCGGAAGAGGGCTTGAAACGTCCGGCGATCTGCTTTCCGTCCTCATCGAGAACCGCGATCATATCCGGCGTCAGCTCTATCTTTCTTTTGCCGGAGGGCGTTATATAGAGCAGTCCGGTTTCTCTGTCCTTGATGGAAAGGTTGCCCTCAAATGCGTTTACCATGCCTTTTTGATCCATCTGGATGCCGATTCTGATTATTTCGTCAATAATTTCTCTTTTGATTTCTTTTTCCATTTTTTACTCCTGTCTGCTGTAAAACATTTTTTATTTTTCACCTAAGCCGGCGCTGTAATTTTCCGGCTTTGCGTAAATGACCGCTATATTCGGGGGTATATTAGTTCAGCGTATTCAGATAAGCGATAAGCTCGTCAAAATTCCTGATTTTCAGGACTCTGTTCACGCTTTCCTCGCTGTCGGAGAGATTCACTATCATCTCATAGAAGTCCCGCAGAAACTGCTGTTCCCCCGCCTTGACCGCCATCATAAACACTATCTGCGCCTTGCTGCCGCTCCACTCGACAGGGCGCGCAAGCGTGGCAACGGATATGGTCGTTCTGTTTGAGTAAAAGCTTTTCGGGTGCGGCAGGGCAATGCCGTTTTTCAGCACGGTCGTTGAAAAGCTTTCGCGCTGAATGGTCGATTCCTTAAAGTTTTCCTGCGCAATGCCCGCCCGCGCAAGGTCGTCCGCCATGATGTTGATCGCATCGGCAGGGCTTTTCACGTCAAGTTCCGGATAGAAAAACTTTTCGTCAAAGAAGTCCGTAAAGCAGTGACTGGAGACGACATTATACTCCGCCACGTCTATGACCCTGCCAAGCTGCTTTGCGTCCCTTGCGTCCGGAATGAGGTTTATATAGGCTATCGGCGTATTGCCGCAGTTTATCATGGCGGTTTTCGTTGTGGAAATTATAATATCCGGCTGCTCTTCCATGATCGAAGCGCTGTCAAAGACCGAATACGGTCCGCAGAGGAAAAGCCGGTTGCCGAAGAGCGAGAGTATCTTCGCCATAAGGAATTTGGAAGTTGACAGACTTGCATGGCACACCAGCACGGCTTTCAGCTTATGCGTTCCGTTCTGCATCTTCAGCCGCTCGACCGCCGCGCCGAGATGTACGGCAATATAAGCCGTTTCGCTCTCGTCAAGCGCGATTCCGAGCTTCTGCAAAAAATAATCGCGGAACGTGATGGCAAGTTCGAAAACAAACGGGTACTTGCTGCGCACATCTTCCAATATCGGATTTGCATAATGCTGACCGTTGCCGCGCTTGTTGACGGTGGACTGCAAATGATAGGCAAGGTTTATGAGCAGTTCCCTGTCAGTGGTAAGATCCATGCAGTATATGCCGCGTATCTCCGCAAGTATCTCCGCTACGGCGTTGAGATACTTCGCGTCAATATTCTCCTCCGCGCTCTTATGCGAATTGTCGCCGATGCTGAAAAAGCGCCGGAAATAAATACAGTAAGCCAGCGCTTCATATTCATACCGATTCGCCTCAACGCCGAAACGCTCTTTCATGCGCATAAAAATTTCCTGCGCGGCGGAATATTCGGCGGAGCAGTCCTCCCTTTCGCTTTCGGAGAGGCATTTGCTGTCGAGGGCAAGCCCTTTTTCTATCCTTTTGATCGCAATAAGGCTGTGTACGGCTATGGTGAGCCGCCCCGTGTCGGAAACGGCTATATTATGGCGGCGCAAAACGTCGTTTATCGCCTCTATCGTACCGTGCAGCTCATCATACGGGAAGTATGCCGAGTAGCCCATAAGGTCGTACGACATAGGGTTGTGGAAGCGGTTGTCCATGTGATAGCTTATCATAACGCGCTTGCTGCGCTCGTTTCCGTCAATGAGCAGAGTGTTTTTTCTCCTCACAAGGACAAGATTGCTTTTGCTTTCGCTAAGTTCTTTTTTAACGTTTTTAAGCTCGTTTTCAAGTGCGGTACGGCTCATAAAAAGCCTGTCGCACAGCTCGTCAATATCCTCCGGCGCCGACAGATCGAGCAGTTCAAGCATAAGGTCGCGGCGGAATCCGGCATCGGCACACACGCCGCCGCGAGAGAGTATCCGCCTGAGCGCCGGTTTGTCCGCCGCCGCTATGCGATACCCTTTGCCTCTTTCCGCTATCAGCTCTATGTCCTCCCCATTCAGCAGACCGCTAAGCTCCGCAAGCCTGCTGCGGACCGTTCTGTCGCTTACCTGCATTTTTTGAGCAAGCTGTGTGGAGGTAAGCCAGTCATCGGCCTCCAAAAGATTCAATAATATCAAATCATTCTTTCGGTCTATTCTTTCCACCTCATAACGCTCCTAACAAAGCTTCCGCCGTTTATGCCGGCATTATTATATACACATCCTCCGAAGTCTGTAAACCCGTTATATACCAATATGCCGGATGACTCCGGCATATTGGTTGCGGGTTATATGCTGTAAATTACTTTGCGGCAAAGGCTGCTTTGTCCGCAAGACCCTCTTTCTTGAAGCCCTTGACAGTGTAGATAAAGCCGATAATGTAGATAACGGCGATGATGAGCGGGACAAAGTTGCCCTGCAGGAAAGTGAAGAGCTGCGAGAAAGCGTAAACGAATATCGGGCAGTCCATACCGGCGCTGGCGATCAGAGTTCCCTCGGAGATGATGCCGTTTTCTATGCCGAGTGCGGAGATGGTGGGAGCAAGGGTGGTTGCGACCCACAGATACGCGGGAGTGAAAGCGATGTAGAGGATGAACATTCTGAGAATGTTTCCGTTGGTGACCATGTATACGCACAGACCGAGAGTGAGGTTGTCAAGCGCTGCAAAGGGCAGGATCTGGTTCCAAGGCAGGAGGAATGCAAGCAGCAGGGTGACGGGCATACACATCATAACGACTATCCAGATAGCGTCTTCGCCGAGCAGCATGGGGTTGTCCAGGCCGATGTAAACTTCCTGATCGGATTTGAGGACTTTCTTCATGCGTGAGGTGGCGGTGTCGGCAATGGGATTGAGCGCCATCATGAATATACGGACGACTATCGGCAGCAGATAGAGCGCAGTAGCGGCAATGATACCGAGCTGAACGGACTCTATGACTTTCTTTCCGGCGATCAGCCCGAACATTGTGCCGAGGATAAAGCCGAGGATATGGCGCTCAAAGAGCAGACCGAACTTTTTGCGCAGGGTGTTGAGGTTGAGGTCTTTGTTGAGGAAGGGAATCTTGCGCAGGAGCATATCAACGGGGTATATCAGGGAGCAGAGAAGCATATGGCGGTGGGGGCAGCTGACATTCTCTATGCCGGTGATGCGCTGTACGCGCGGCTGCATTGCATCGCCAAGGATGAGTTCCATAACGATCATAACGATCGCCATGAGTATGCCGAGGTAGAGCTTGCCGGTAGCGGCAACGGTCAGATAGCCGATAAAGGCTTTGCCCCAGACATTCCACATATCTATATTGAGAGTCTTTGTTTTCTTGAGTGCAAGCATAAGGAGGTTTACGCCTATCTGGATCGGGAACATCAGAAACGCGTACTTCCATGTCCATGTTATGGAGGACAGAGGCGCCCAGCCGCCGTCAACTATCGGGAAAGATCTGCCGACCGTCTCCGCCATTGACTTACCCACAGGGCAGATCATGTCGGACATATATCCGGTCACAAGACCGACCGCCTTGAACGCGACCGCAAGCAACAGACCGGAGGAGAACGCTTCTTTCCACTTCATTCCGAATGCCTTGCCGACTATCATCATAATAAGCGGCAGAACAATCGTTGAGCCAAGATCATTTACTATAAAGCCGAATACTTTTGACAATATTTCCATCTTGTCTTACCTCTCGTTTTTCTATTGTTTTTTAATTTCACATCTGCACCGGCAGGTATCTTACTGCTGCAAAACATCTATTATTTTTTGCAGTTCTTTCTCCATGCCGACGCCCGTCAGGAACGCAACGCCGTTGCACATAGGCACGCCGTAATCCTTATTGGGCTTTATGACGCACACGTACATACACGCGCCTCTCAGCGCCTGTTCGAGTCCGGTGATCTCCGTTGCCTCTACATTTGCCTCCAGACCGCGCTCTTCAAGCAGTTTTTTGATCTTGCACGCTATCGTTGCGGAAGTGGCAACGCCGGCGTTGCATGCCACTACTATTCTTTTCATTCTGTCTCTCCTTTCTTTACGTATTTATTTTCAGAACACCAAAGTGTTGGTCAACAAGGGTTTCAACGCCTTATAAAAGCGTCTCCGCCCTTGTCAACCGGCGCAATAGTATTCATAAATAACTTTGAATATCTCCTCCGGAGTATCCGCTTTTTTCAGAGCGTCCGTCGCATCCTTGTCGGAACACATATCCATGAGCTTTTGCAGCAAAGGGACCTGCTCACCGTCATTTTTCAGCAGGAGCAGAAAGACATACTTCGCCGCGACCGTTTCGTCATCACTGCCCATTGCAACAAAGGTCACGGGGTCGTCAAGCTTTGCAACTATAATGACCTGCTGTATGACATGGCAGGCATCCGTATGCGGTACGGCAAGGTCAATATATTCCGTACTCAAGCCGGTGGGATAATCTTTCTCGCGGTCTATCACCGCTTTGGTAAAGCTCGGCAATACAAGCCCGCGCTCGACGGCAGCGCTCCCAAGCCGTTCGATAAGCGTTTCCTTATCTTCCATGTGCGGAAAAACAAATATAAGCTCTTTGTTGAACATTTTATGTACGTTTTCGGCTATGCGCTCTTCAACCATATTTCCATTGCTCCTATTTTATTTTTCTGCTTTAAGATTACCAACGCTTCCCCACATTTTCCAACATATTTTTTCCGTTTCCAACGGAAAAAACAGCGTCTCTTCCGGTATGAGCGCGCATTGCCGCTCATATATTTCATCAGGAACGGTTGTCCCGCCGGATAACTTTGCTCACGCCACGGGTATTTTATGTTCCTGAGAGGGTGTCCAAAATGTTTTCATATATTCTTATCGCTTTATACGCCGTGCCTCTGCTGCTGTGCATTATGCGCGGGGACGCGGATGCCGTCTCATCGCTGATGACGGGGGCGGATGAAGCGGTGCGCTTTTGTATCTCCGCCGCCGGAGGGCTTTGCTTCTGGTGCGCCGTCACGGAACTTTTTGAACAATGCGGCGCGGCGGAGACCCTCTCGGGACTTCTCCGTCCGGTAATACGCCGCTTCTTTCCGAATGCCGCCGCGTCTCCGGAAGCCTGCGCCGCAATCTCCGAAAACATCAGCGCAAATCTCATGGGGCTTGGAAATGCCGCGACCCCCGCCGGAATCAGAGCTGCAAAAGCGATAGTCTCGCTCGGAGATGGCAGGGAGATCGCGGATGAGCTTTGTATGCTTGTGGTTATAAACACGGCTTCGATACAGCTCATTCCGACTACCGCCGCCGCTCTGCGCGCAGCGGCGGGTTCAAGCGCGCCGTTTGACATTCTGCCCGCAGTCTGGGCGGTATCCGCGCTGTCGCTCTCCGCCGGATTATGCGCCGCATTCGTGCTGAAAAAGTTTTGGAAATGACTAAACTTTTCTCTTTTGTGCCAGCGCTCATAACGGTTTTTGCCTGCATACTCGCCATGAGTAAAGGCGTGGATATTTATTCCGCCATGGTAAATGGCGCAAAAAAGGGGCTTCACACGCTTGCCGCCATTATGCCCGCAATGCTGTGTCTTTTCCCCGCCGTCGCGTTCATGCGTGCGTCCGGCGCCGCCGACGCGCTCGGCAGGCTCGTCTCCCCGCTGCTGAGCGCGATAGGGGTTCCGGAGGAAGCGGCGCTCATGCTGCTTATAAGGCCGCTTTCCGGTTCGGCGGCAATGGGAAGCGCCGCCGAACTTATAAACAGCTTCGGCGCGGATTCGCTCATCGGCAGAACCGCCGCCGTAATGCTCGGTTCAAGCGAAACAACGTTTTACGTCATATCGGTCTACTTCTCCGCCGCCGGTGTGCGCGGCAGCCGCTGGGCGGTATACGCGGCACTGACCGCCGATATTGTGTGCTTTCTCACATCGGCATGGATCGTCCGCCTTATCTGGGGCTGAGATTCAAATAAAGTTCGAAACACGAAATAAAAACTTGTAAAATTGCTCCGCAGACTGTATAATACTTTTGTTTGATAATTTATTAATAAAACTTCCCGCTTTTCATCCGGCACATCGCCCCGGCAATGATACAAATTGAAAGGAACGGTGATACAGATATGAGCAAGTATAAAAGGCGCTATGGAGACCGCAAAGAGGGTCGGCTTATCCGCTCCCTCCCAGGCTTTGCGAAATTTGTCCCCTACATAATGCCGACAAGGAACGATGCATGGCTGAACTATGAGGAAAGCTTTGAAGTATCCACGCTTGACCGTCGGCTCAGGAAGCTGCGCGTGGACGGATACAAAGGCATCGGTATCCTGCATTTCATTATCGCCGCCTATGTCAGGGCGATCTCCATGCTGCCGGGCGTCAACCGCTTTGTCGTCGGGCGCAGGATATATGCAAGAGACGGCATTGAGGTCGTCATGGTCGTCAAGCGCAGCATCTCGATCAACGCCACGGAAACGACGATCAAGGTTCATTTCGTCCCCACAGATACGATTTTTGACGTGTACCGCAAGCTCAACGAGAAGATCGAGGAGATCAAGACAAGCGACGATAACAACAACACCGAGGATTTTGCCGATACGCTCTGCAAGGCCCCACGCCCGCTGCTCCGTCTTGCCATAACGATTCTCCGCATTATGGACTATTTCGGCTGGCTTCCCGAAAACCTGCTTGAGCTCAGTCCGTTCCACGGCTCGATGATAATCACCGACCTCGGTTCGCTCCGTATCGGTCCCGTCTATCATCACATCTACAATTTCGGTACTCTGCCCGTGTTCATTGCCTTCGGCGCGAAATATCATAAGTATGAGCTTAACCGTCACGGTCAGATGCTCGACAACAAGTATATTGACACCAAAATGGTCATTGACGAACGCATTGCCGACGGACATTATTTTTCGCAGTTTCTTCAGGCTCTGCGCTACACCTTCCAGCACCCTGAAATCGTTGAAGCTCCCCCCTCCAAGGTCGTTGAGGATCTTTACTGATCATAGAATATACAATGGCTGTCCCGTTTTTCGGGACAGCCATTGTCAGTTTATCAAAGAACCTAAGCGAGATTCTTGGACATTCACAGTCCGAGTCTTTTTCTCAGCAGGGCGCATCTCTCTGTTTTGTCAGCGTCCGAAAGAAGTCCGGCGGGGTCAAGAGGAACAGCGCTGTCAAAATCCGGCAGGGCGTTTTTGCCGAACTGTTCGCTTGTGAGGTCTATCACCACGCCGTTTATCCGGTTGAAGCTGTGTACCCCGCCGCCCTCAAGCGGAAGTACGGCGGCTTCTCCGCCAAAAAATTCATGCACAAGCGCGGCCGTTATCCTGCACTGTCCGACGCTCGGATTATTCTCCGACCACTTTGGGCGAAGCGGCGCGGAACAAGTCTCAACGCTCCATGCCGCACGACATCTGAGATAAAATTCGCCGATATCCGCTGCGCCGCACTCCTTGACCGGCTTTATCTCATGCGCGTGCTCATAGCCGCAAAACCTGTATGTTTCATCATATTTGTAATCGGTATTCTCAATAAGCTTTATAATCATCTTTATCCTCCGCGGTTTTTTGAGGCAAGTATAATATTTAATTTCCCTATTGTCAAACGGCGCGATACGTGCTATAACATTGTTGTCTTCAGGGCAGGGTGAAATTCCCGATCGGCGGTAAAGTCCGCGAGCCGCGTGTGCGGCAGGAACCGGTGTGATTCCGGTACCGACAGTAAAGTCTGGATGGAAGAAGATGACGCATGGTTTATTATTTCCTGAAGATGCCGCATCTTCGGGAAATTTTTGTTTTAAGAGGTGTAAAACATGGAAAATCTCAAATTCTTCGCGGTATGCGCGGCGGTCATCGCTGCGATGCTCCTGCTTGCGGCGGCGGCGGAAAAACACATCTGCCGCGACAGGAAAAAGCTTGGCAGTACGCACTATGTCACCTATACGGCCGTTTTCGCCGCTATGGCGGGCGTGCTGATGACGTTTGAAATACCGCTTTTCTTCGCGCCGTCGTTTTATAAGCTGGATTTCAGCGAGCTGCCGGTGCTTATATGCACGTTCTACCTTGGTCCCGTAGCGGGCGTGGCGGCCGAGCTTATAAAAATCATTGTCAAGCTCCTTCTGAAAGGCACTACCACCGCGTTCGTGGGTGAATTGGCCAATTTTATAACGAGCTGCGCGTTCATCCTCCCGGCAAGCATAATATACCATGCCAGACCCGGCAAAAAAAGCGCGATCGCCGGTATGGCGGCGGGTACGCTTGTTCTGACAGTTTTCGGGAGCCTTTTCAACGCCGTCTACCTTATCCCAAAATTTGCCGAGATGTACGGGATGCCGCTGGATGCGATAGTGTCCATGGGAAATGAGATAAACGGAGCTGTCAACAGTCTTGCAACGCTGGTGCTGTTTGCGGTAGTCCCGTTCAACCTCCTCAAGGGCGCCGTTGTTTCGCTGATAACCTACCTGCTCTACAAGCGCATTTCTCCGCTTCTCCACAGGGGCGATGAGAAAAAGCAAAAACGCAGCGGGGCGAAAAGCAGCCCGTGACCGTGTTCAGCCGCGCATAGCTCAGCACAAAATTCAGTATTTCCGTAAAATAGATTATGCCGATATATGCTTTCAGCGCATAAAGCGGGAGAAGCCGCCACACAAGCAGAGCGCTCAGCGCGGAATCGAGAATGTTCACTTTCATATTCCACATATGCTGCCCCAGCCCTTTGAGACAGCCGTCTATCATCATGTCGGTATACATCACGGGTACAAGCGGTGCGAGAAGCCGGATAAAAGCTCCGGCTTCTTCGTTTTTAAATATCCCCTTTCCCAAAATGTCGGACAGAAGAAAAAGGGCAAGCGCAACGGCGCAGGAAAAGGCGAGCGTGAGATAAAAAAAGCGGTCCACGCTGCTTTCGATCTTTTCTTTATCGCCGCTGACCTGCGCCTGCGTAAGCTCCGGAACGACAAGCTCTGACGCGGCTGACATAACGCAGGCAGGAAAAAAGATGACCGGCAGAGCCATGCCCTGTATCACCCCATAGTCCGACAGCGCCTTATCCGCCGTAAGCCCCGACTGTCTGAGTCCACGCGGAACAAGAATATGCTGGAGCGTCGAAAGCGCGCTTCTCGTATAGGCGGAAAAGGCGATCGGCAGGGCGATTTTCAACATACGCGGCGCAAATCTGCCGCCTCTCGCCCCGTCGGACGTATGAGCGCGTCTGTCAAAATAATACGCCGCACTCATAAGGATAAAAGAAAAAACATCCGCCGTTACACGCCCAAGCGTAACGGCGCAACAGCTTTGCTCAATATTATCCGCCCGGCAAGCGGAGACAAGCAGAACCGATATCGCCGCGCCGCACAAAAGCTCTGCCATATTTATTAGGGCGGGCTTCCACACGCGTCCGACCGCCGTAAAATATCCCGACATTGCCGAACACAGCGCGGCGCACGGCATGGAAACGGAGGAGAGGCGCAGCGGAAGTACAGTCCGTGCGTCGCCGAGCCAGAGAAAGCCTATCGGTTCGGCACTCAGAAATAAAATAACGGCAGCCGCCGCGCCGAAAAACAGAGCATACGAAAAACAGCGGAGCATCGCGGCGCTGACGGTTTCGCCGCCCGCGGCAAGCTCCTCGGCGACAAGCCGGGTGGAAGCAAAGCGGACGCCCGATATCGCAAACGTCATCACAAGCGCGGTCACTGACATCACAAGCTGATAAAGCCCTATGCCCCCAGTGCCGATTTTTCCCGCAAGCCATGCGCGGAACGCCATGGAGACAGCGCTCATGAAAAGCGACGCCGCCGTGAGAATAAGTGTGTTGCCCGCAAGCTTTTTATCAACCATAGGTCATGCCCTCCGCTTCAAGTCTATGAACGCGGAGGGGAAAAAATAAGATTTCAGAAATTAAATTCCTTTTCCCAATCAAAATCACCGCCTGTTTCGCAGCTTTTTGACCAGTGTGCGCACCATGCGGGAACTGCCGGGGCTTCCACTCTGTCGAGACTTGGCTGATAGGGCTTGACGTCGAGTATAGGCGTTCCGGTGAAGGCGTCAAAATATGTCAGACCGATAATACCGTTTCCGCACTCCGCGTGTCCTGTTTACTCAAGCTTCATTCCTTCATCCTCCTCATTCTCTTCCGTGATAAGCGGTATATCGTCACCGCTGTCCATGCCGCGGGTAAGCTCCTCAAACTGCGCCGGTATGAGCTTCGTCTTCCCGACTGAATACCTGAGACACTTTGCGGTGATTGTGCCTGCAAAGAAACGCTCTTTGCAGGCTATATCGAGTCCGCGTCACTAATATATTGTTAAAAGCAAAAGACAATATAAACTGTTTCTTGACATGGATAACGGCTCAAATTATAATTTGAATCGGGAAAAGAATAATAAAAAAGAGGAGTGGGAAATATAAGCACTTCAGCATGGATAACCGTAATAACCGCCATTGCCGGCGTATTAGGCACGGGCTTCGGCGGGCTTATAGGCGCGGTGCTTCGCCGTGATTCTTCAAAGGTCATAAGTCTGCTGCTTGCCTTTGCGGGCGGCGTGATGATGGCCGTCGTCTGCTTTGACCTTATTCCGGATGCGTTTATGCCGGAGGGCGCGTCAGAGCCGATGCCCGTATGGTTCGTTATCGCGGGTACGGTAGTCGGGTTTGTTGTGGTCTGGCTGCTCAATATGTGGATCGACAAAAGCACGAATCCCGAAATAGTACATATAGACAAAAACCACCCGCAGACTGCGGATGATCTGGATGAGCTTATTCATGCCGACCACTATTATAAGCACAAAAACGAAACGGCGGCATCGGACAAGGGACTGTTCGTGGCGGGGCTTGTAATGGCGGCGGCGATAGCACTGCACAATATGCCGGAGGGCATGGTGATCGGCGCGTCCTATGCGGCGGACGCAGGCTCGATAACGGGCGGCGCAGGCTTTATTATCGCGGTCGTGATAGGTCTGCACAATATACCGGAGGGCATGGCGGTGTCCGTGCCGCTTATCTCCGGCGGCATGGGCAAATGGAAAGCCGTCGGTATAACCGCGCTCAGCGGCGCGCCGACGATAATCGGCGCGTTGATCGGCTACTCGATCGGCCTTATAAGCCCCGTATGGCTGTCGTTTTCAATGAGCTTTGCTGGCGGCGCAATGCTGTACGTCGTTTTCGGAGAGCTGTTTCCCGAGTCGTTTCTGGCGTGGAAAAGCAAAGCCCCCGGTGCAATGGCACTCGGCGGAACGCTTGTCGGTATGCTGCTGGTGTATGCATAAAAAATCCCCCGATTGACAGGAAAGCATTCATGTCAATCGGGGGATTTTTGTTTCATAATTTAAGAACTCTAACGAAATCGGTGTATTAAGAGTGAGGGATGAGAAAACTGCTGCGCGATGACCTGCCGCTTTCGTGTGAAAATCAGAAGAATTTCTTCTTTTTGAAATAAAAATACTCCGCGGCGGCGATGCATAACGCGGCAATGATCACGATAGGATAACCGTAGCGCCATCTTAGCTCCGGCATATAAGTGAAGTTCATTCCGTACCATCCGGTTATAAGGGTGAGCGGCAGGAAAAAGGTGGTGACGATAGTAAGAATACCCATGATCTTATTCTGCCGTGCATCCTGCATTGATTGGTAAAGCTCGCGGATCTGGAGCATATTTTCTCGCAGCAGCTGCACATGATCCTGAAGCCTTTCCGTGTAACGGGCGAATTTCTCCCAATCCTGCGCATCAAGGGAGAAGGATGAACACGAACGGGACTGAAAAAGCTCTCCGATGCCTGTCATCTGCCTGTAATATGCGTCCAGCTCGGACAGCTTTTGCCTTCGCTTTGTCAGCAGCGAGAAGAACTCGCCCGGGTCAACATCGAGGGCTTTTTCTTCAAGCTTCTCCGTCTCCGATTCAATATGAGAAAGATAGAGAACATCGTCTTCAATCATTTGCTCCATGAAGCGCAAAAGAAACTGAGCGGGAGTTTGCAGCTTCTGAAACAGCTTTATGCGCTTTTCCAGCCATGCTTTCAAATCGCCAGTATCTTCAACAAAAAGAAGCGATTGACCTGTCAGATAAAAGCACAGAGAAAGCAGCGGAATTCGCTGATTGCTTTTCTGTGGCAGGCGCAAAGTGCCTATAATGCAGCTTTTGAAAATCTCTGCCTTGCAATAGCGGATCGAGCCGAGACTGTGGAGCAGCTCCTTATAACACGTTATTTCTTCCTTATGCCCGTGCAGCTCCTCAGTGTTCATGATAGTAAAAAACGGTGTTTTGCCGCCGCAATCGCCGGCGGCTTGCAGACTGCCGTCCTTTGTAAGTATATAATGCTGCATATAGCAAGTCCTTTCAAAGTCTTATTTGCACACAAAGCAGTGCCATTCGTCCTCCTGCGTGTGGCTGACAATGGTAAAGCCGTTGTTTAAAATGACGGAGCTTACCTCTTTCCAGCGGCCGTCTATAATTCCTGAGCAAATGAAAGTACCGTCCTCGGCCATAAACTGCCGCGCAAACGCGGATAAAGAAATGATGACGTCCGCCACGATGTTTGCCAGGACGAGGCGGTACCCCCTCCCAAGCGTTCTGCGCAGGGAAGCGTCTTTCAGAATGTCGCCGGAATAGATTCTTATCTTCTCCTCGCCGATGCCGTTGAGCCGTGCGTTCATCATGGCCGCGTCCTTTGCTTTTGGGTCTATATCGCACCCCACGCAAGCGTCGCAGCCCAACAAAAGCGCACCGATACCGAGTATCCCGCTGCCGCAGCCGAGATCAAGCACGTTTACACCGCTGCCTGCGTAATCCTCCAGTGCGGCAAGGGAAAGCTTTGTGGTGGGATGACTGCCTGTGCCGAATGCAATACCGGGGTCAAGCCGCAGGGGGGTACGCCCGTCGTCCGGAACGTCCAGCCATTCCGGCACCACGACGAGCCGCTTTCCGGTTTCAATCGGTTCATAGCAGTTTTTCCAATCGTTTTCCCAATCCCTGTCCTCGGTCTGAGATACGGCGCACTCCGGAAAAGCCGCCGTGACCCTTGCAAGAACCGCCTTACCGGCGTCGTCGTCTGTAAGATAGAATTTTATTCTGCTTACGCCCCGATAAGCCTTTTCTACGCTTTCGTCAACATAGTCCCAGTATTGGCGGCTGTTTTCGAGAAAATCATGAAAATCCGCCTCATTTTCGATCACAAAACCCTCAACGCCGAGCGCCGTAAGCTCATCGCAGCGCACATCCATTGCCTCTGCGGGCGTGTCAAGAGAAACTTCGGTATATCTCATCTGTCTTTTACTCCTTATTATCCGACCGGTTTATAAACATAATAATCCAATTTGCCTGTAAAGGCAACACTTTACAATGCTTCTGCGGCATCCGGCGCGGAATCTGCGTCCTGACGCCGCATTTGCGGTTATTATACGGCACGGCCTGCGCGGTCAGGGGAACATGCTTATGTTAAATATATAACTATCTCCTGACAAGTTTATGCATCTTTTTTACAAAAAATGGACTTGATTGGCAAAAATGATATTGACAAATTTCTGTCAGCATAATATACTGTATCCGTAAGTTAAATAACTAACTAAGTGTGCGCGTTAGTGAGTTTGGAGGATGGTTTTATGAAGTGCCCTCGCTGCGGTAGTGATATGGTTATGGACGGTCACAGAAAAATTGATATGTATATGTGCTACGACTGCGGATATATTGAAGGCCGCAATATCAGCGACGATTCCGCCAAGTACCGTGAGACCAATTTTGAGCGTCTTCGCAAGCTCAACTTCAATGAATCCGTTGCGTTTATCGCAAATGGACTCGGCTTGAACGAGAACAATGTGAATGCGTGGATGGAGCATACTTTTGCAAAATCGGCGCGTTGAGCAAATTAAGATAGATGCTAATTAAGATAGATGCTATACAATGGGCTTTCCCCGACGGGAAAGCCCATTGCAGTCTGTCGAAAAAGCCTCGCAGAGTTTCTGCCCGCAGGCAAAAAATAGTTTTGATCGTTTTCTCCGGCGGCGTGTACGTCGGAGAAAACACTTTACACGGAGCGAGTGTCGAATTGTTCGCCTACGGCGAACAACCGAGGCACAGAGCGTAGTGCAGCCCCTTTTGTCAAAGAAGCAAGCTTCTTTGACAAGCTCCGTCAGCGGCAAATGCCGCTGACGGATTATTTTCTGCACAGATACAGATTTCCCAGCAATTCATCGCAGAATGTGGCGTATATCTCCTTTTCCGGCTGCTTTGTCAGTATGACGACCTCCGGCTCCATGACCCGCTCTCCCTGCAAAAGTCTGAGGGCGATGTCTATGCTCGCTCTTGTGGGGCAGACGCACTCATTTATTTCTTTTCTGCTGACCTCCGGGTACATTCCCTCCTGAAAAATGACCGATTCCATATCGTCAGGGTAGTCCGGCGACGCCATGCGGTTTAGTATGACCTCCCCCGCACAGAAGCGCAGCTGCGGAGAATACCTTGTCGCCGAAAACGCCTTCGTTATGTATCTTGACAGCAAATAAAGCTCATCAAACGAAACATATCCCTTCTCTCCCGGTACTTTCCCGCGCAGTTTTTCTACTCCGCGCCCAAGCTCTGCACTTCCGCTTTTCGCGGCTTCCGCCATCATTTTAAGATAGTCCGGCTTCGGTTCCGGCTCTCTCACGGCACAGGTGCACAGGCAGAATGTTACCGCAATGAGCAAAGCCGTTGTGAGGTATTTCTTGAAGTGCCTTTTCATGCCTTTCCCCTCCATACAATGTCTCTGGCTTATCCGTATTATATGGGGCGGGAAATAAAAAAACGGTCGCATTATGGCCGGAAATAAGATGCTTCTTCAAAAAACCGATTTTGTTGGTTCTATATCAGATATCAGAGCAGAGTCCCCCTCCTGCAAAGGTATTTTCCCGCATGAAGATCACAGGCTGTTGTCAGGTCGGGCAGATAGAACGTAATTCATCTATGCCCGGATCGCCATTGCCAAGGTACCGCAAACCATCAGCAAAAGACCTGCAAATGCCTTTTTCGTGAGTTTTTCTTTGAATACAAAGTACGAGAAGCCTATTGATATCAAGATACTCAGCTTGTCTATCGGAACAACGACGCTGACGATGCCGTTCTGTATCGCATAATAATAGCAGAGCCAGCTGCCTCCCGTGGCAAGTCCGGAAAGGGCAATAAACACAAGCTCTGTTTTATCAATACTTTTTACCTGCGACTGTTTGCCTTTCATAAACACGATGAGCCATGCCATCACCAATACAACACCGGTGCGGATCGCCGTACCGAGATTCGACTCTACATTGCTGATGCCCACTTTGGCAAGGATCGACGTCAGCGCCGCAAACAAGGCAGAGCCGATCGCATACGGCAGCCACGCTGACCTTTCGTTTTTCGCCTCATAGCTCTTCTTTTCGATCATCAGAAACACACCCGCGGCAAGCACCGCCGCGCCGATCAGCTTGACCGCAAGGTGATTGGTTTCTTTGAAGAGAATGATCGCAAGAAGAACCGTAATGACGGTGCTTGATTTGTCGATCGGAACGACTTTATTGACATCTCCGATTGACAATGCCTTAAAATAACACATCCATGAAGCGCCGGTTGCAAGTCCGGATAGAATCAAAAAGATCAAGGACTTCGGCGTTATCGCTTTTATCGTATTTGCCGATCCGACAATAAACACCATGATCCATGAAAAAAGCAAAACTACAACGGTACGCAATGCGGTTGCTATATCCGAATCTGTTTTTTTGATGCCGCATTTGGCTAATACAGAAGTCAGACCTGCAAAAACGGCAGATAACACGGCCATCGTGAGCCAAAACATTTCTCTATGCGCTCCTCCCTGAAATCATCTTTGTCATTCTGATTTGATAATTTTTTACCGCAGCTTTTTGACTTCTTGGATGCAGCAGCTTCATAGCTCATATCCGGCAGCATCTTAATTTGCTCATCCGCTGCGCTGCCGTCCAGTACGGCGGTGAGCCACCGTTTCAGCTGTGTGCGGTTCATTCCGTGCGCTCCCTGCTTATATCTTTCTCCAGCCGGTTTTCTTCGCCCCAGACGCAGAGCCGGTCAAGCACCTTCATCAGCGATTCCCCACGCTCCGAAAGCTCATACTCCACCTTCGGCGGGATCTGCGGGTACTCGGTGCGGACAATCAATTTATCTGCTTCCAGCTCCTTGAGGTTCGTGCTGAGGGTTTTGTCGGAAATGCTTTTCAGATACCGCTTCAGCTCATTGAACCGCACGGTTTCAAACTCCATCAGGCAGTAGAGAATGACCATCTTGTGCTTGCCGGAGATCAGCGACAGCGTGTAGGCAAAGCCGGTGTCCTCAAAATTGGCGTTCTCAATATAGTTCTTTATCATTTGCTTTCTCCAAGGATAGTACCTGTCTTTTCAGCCAGTACTTGAATTTCTGATTTTCCTGCGTATAATTATAAACAGGATGAACAGTCCTGTCAATACGATCAAAAGGAGAAGTTATCATGAGAACAAAGCTGAAAGTTACCGAGGGCATTTTCCCTATGCCGGTTCTGATGGTTGCGACTTATAACGAGGACGGCAGCGTGAATGTGATGAACGCCGCATGGGGTACCATGCAGGAGCGGGACACCGTTGCCCTGAACCTTACCGAGACCCACAAGACCGTGCAGAACATCAAGGCGCGGGGTGCGTTTACCGTCAGCATTGCCGACGCCGCCCACATGGTCGAAGCAGACTATTTCGGCGTGGAGTCCGGCAACAAGGTTGCCGACAAATTTGCCCGCAGCGGTCTGACCGCCAGCAAAGCAGAAACAGTAGATGCCCCTGTCATCAACGAGTTCCCGATTTGTCTGGAGTGCAGGTTCATCGAGTATCAGAACAATGAATACGGCTGCGGCGTCATCGGCAAGGTGGTCAATGTCACTGCCGACGAGAGCGTTATGGCGGACGGGAAAATTGATATGTCCAAGGTCAACGCCATCGCCTTTGACCCCTACACGCATGGTTATTACAAGGTCACTGAGCGTGTGGGCGAAGCGTTTAGAGACGGCTTGAAGCTGAAAAAATAAGATGTGCAAAGGAGCTTTGCCATTGTAATCCTCCTTGCATCAGGGGAGCGGGCTTAGGCAATGCCCGCTCCCCGTTCTCTCTCTTCCTTGCTTATGTTTTTATGAATAACACGCTCTATAGAAAAAGCCGCTTGATTTCTCATTGAAGCCAAGCGGCTGTGTATAGAATATTTATTTTTGGAACGAAATCAGATCATCCACACGGGGACAATGTATGTGCTGCTGTCGATTGTGCCATTCATCAAAATTTCGGCGCTTGAGTACCGGGTCAGATAGGAGACCAGCCCTGTATCGAAGAAATACATCTTCGGCGTTTTGATCGTCCGCTTCAAAAGGTTGTTGGAGTAGGGGTGCAGAAAAAACACGATCCCCGATTTTTCAAGCTCCTTCATCCAGCGCTTTGCGGTATCGTCACTGACGCCCACATCTCCGGCGATGTCATGCAGGTTCAGCATCTGGCCGCTTCTGCAGGCGGCAGCGCGAATGAAGTCGGCAAACATCACCTTATCCACACCGGGAATATCGGTGGACACATCCCGGTCGATATAGGTCTGAATATAGCTGCTGTAAAACACATCCCGGTCTTTATACTTGCCGCTTCTGTGACCGGGGAGTGCGCCGTCCCAAATCCTTTGATAGATCTCATTCGGTGTGGCTGGGGAAAGCAACGCCTTGCGCTTCTGCAATTCGTCAAGCTCCAACGAAAAGGGTGAAACCTCCATTGCGCCGCAAAGCTCCGACTGTGACAGTGCCGACATATGAAGAATGGCGGTTCTTCCGGCCAGCGACTCCTGTGCCAACTCCATCAGGCGATACGCCTGAGAACCGGTCAGCCAGTAGGAGCCGGGTGCAGCGCCGTTATCCACGGCGATCTTGATATATGAAAACAGCTCCGGTGCATACTGAACCTCATCGATGAGAACCGGCGCGGGATGCAGCTTCAAGAACATTGCAGGATCGGTTTTGGCAAGTCTGCGCTCCTCCAAATCGTCCAGCGAAATCTCGCCTCGTCAGGGGACAGCTCAACCATTCGTTTCTCTGCTTCACGGCGGAACATCTGCAGCACCACTCCTTTCTGCCTCCATTGTATCCGCAGATGTGCATCATGGCAAATGTGCAAATGAGAATCTTCCGAAAAGCGAATACGGCAGCCTATTGAAAGGCTGCCGTAGTTCGACAAACTGGAATTTAACGCTTCCATACCATTATCAATTCTTTTTCTCCCGTATTATCATCTACACTTTCAGATTGGATGCTAAATTTCTCTCGCAGGTAAAATCGAATTGCTTTCTTATTCTTCTAATAAACATTCAATCTTATTGCCTCCTTAAATACCGATTTGTCAATCATCTACATCGATTCTTTCAATTTTGAAAATGACCGGTCTTGTGCCGTCGTTGCAGCAGGCGATCATGACTTTATCGTCATTCATCCAACCGTGCATGATGCTCCCGCCTTGCAGCGCCGTGTAGATATAACGGCTGATGGCGTCCCACGCTTCCGAACAGAACGGAACGCCTTCCGTTCCGCAGTGCGCCGTTCCCGGCGATTGCAGACAGCCATCGTCCGGCGCACCGGACTTCACTAGCGTTCCAGCACCCATATGCCAGAAATCGTCCCGTTCAACGTTGCGGTAAAACAGGAACTCATCACCCACATTGTAGCAGGGGCATTTGCCGCTGTCCGGCACGGCGCAGTACTGTGCTTGCAGATCTGGAAACAGCTTTTTGTCCAGTACGGTTACTTTTACTCTGTGTTCCATCGTGTATCTCTCCTCGCAAATAGTAATTCTTTATGCTCTCGTTATAAAGGCTTTCGCAAGTACACCATGTCCACCAGCTGCACTCCCGCCTCGCAGATGGGGTGGTCGTAGTGATCGGTGAAGAAATTTGGGATGCGGTGGGAGCGGACAAAGCCGCACTTCTCATAAAACGGCACGGTCAGCGAACTGTCGCCGGTACCCACCTGCAAGAGGGCATAGCGACCCGCATATTGGCGCACAAGGAAGTCGATCAGCGCCTTACCGTAGCCCTTTCTCTGCGCTTCCGGCTCCACGGCAAGGTTCTTGAGTTCCAGAATCCCGCCGCCCTCGTCGGTGACGACGCATTCGGCTTTTACGCCGCCGTCCTCCAGCACATACATGGTACCCAGCTCCAGATAGCGGTCGATCATGTCCTCCTGCTCATCTGCCAACAGCAAAAGCGGGAGGAATTGCTTTTTATTGTCGTGGATTTCTCGAATATTCATAAGCTGCTCCGACAAACTGGAATTGTCTAAAATAGTAAAGCCGTACCGCTTACTATTTTTTCTTTTACTGCTGAAACAGCATCTTTGATTGAATGCGTAGTTGTATCTATAACATTTAATTCATAGATTCCTAAATTGGAAAATTGCTTCCACATTGTTTCAACTAATTCAATATTTGTTTCTCTGTCTAACTTTGAGCGTTCGATAGCTCGCTTCATAGTTTCTTCTTTACTTGCCCTTAAAACGATATAGTGTACTTCATAATGCTCTTGAACAATGTTGAGCCACGGCTCTAAAAACCACGGTCCTACAATGCCATCTACAATTACATCATATCCACCACGAGCATATCGCTTCGCAGCTTCTAAAAACGCTTCAATGACAATCAAATTTTGCTCATTTGATTCTGGCAAATGCGGTGGTATTGTCCCTTTACTCAAATAATGATAAAAGTCATCTGTGTGCATATGCACAGACTTTTCCAAATCTGATTCTTTTGCAACAGCAGATGCCGTTGTAGTTTTTCCTGTCCCCGGCGCACCTGTGATTACAATAATTCTACCTTGATTCATCTATATTTTACCTCCACAACTTCCGATTAGTCATTATGATTTAAGAATCCTATACGACGATATTGTGACTTTTTCTACCGTCAAGTTCGCAGTATGTATCTGCGGTATGGG
>OIZL01000409.1_pt1 | contig 32764 bp, 37 predicted proteins | sample 1588541 | NCBI WGS metagenome assembly OIZL01 (sample SAMN03283285) | human gut metagenome | biome: human-associated habitat; material: feces | host: Homo sapiens | place: Peru | collected 2012 | reverse complement strand
CAATAGAGAATGCAAAAGAAGCAAGATTTAAAAATGATGTAAGAACAATGCAGGAGGAACTAGAATTATTAAAGGCGAGTAACTATGTCGAAAATAATGGAACAGGTTATGGAGGAATAGAATTAACTGATTTAAAATCATCAACTAATTATTCAGATGATTTCGAAGTAAAAGATGGAGTATTGTACATCAAAAGCGGTAATAACCTAACAAAAAAAGAAGAAGCATGGGCAGTTGAATTAGGAGTATTAAAGGGAGTAGAAGTAATAAGCAAAACAGAATCAAAAGTAGGATGTTATGCAGATATAGACGGAGATGGAGTAGCAGATGGAGTAATATATGCAGACTTAGCAGTAGGAGGAAGTGGCCAGTGGGGAACCGATGACATGGGCTATACATCCTTCTCATATGCCAAAGAAGAAGGAACCAAAGATTATTACGTAAGAGGAAGCTATAAAGGAACATTTTCAGATGATGAAAAAGACTTAATAAGTGTAGTAGAAGGATCAGAAGGAAAAGAAAGATTTTATGTGATGGCGTTAAAAGATTTTAATACAGGAACACCAACTACTTATTGTTGGTATGATGCAGCTGCTGATAGTGGAATAGGTGATTATGCAACAGTAACATCAGATAGTTTTGGGAAAGGAAAAGCAAATACCCAAACAATGATAGAGAGATGGAATGCTGCTGCATATGGACCAAAAGATGATAATGGAACAGATGTAGATATGTGGGGAGCAATCCAAGAAGAGGTAAAAAAAGGATGGTTTGTGCCATCGAAAGAAGAATGGGCAGCATTTGGAGGTAACTTAAGCATTACGTCATCTAATTATGTAAATAAAAGTCTATCAGGATCTTATTGGTCGTCGTCGCTTAGCTATAGTAAACTCGCTTGGCGCGCGTACTTAGACGGTGGATACATGTTCAAGCGCACTCTCATTAGCTACTACTACGTTCGCTTGGGCACGACTTTCTAATTTTGTTAAAAATTATGTAAACAAAAATAAGATGAGCATGAAAAAAGGATTGTTAACATTGTAGTGAAAGGTACTTGCTTGTAAATTTTGATTTTGCAAAAATTTATAAAAATAGAGTGCCGTAAGGCACAAAATTTAAAAAAGTTGCAAGAATGAGAAATTTTGAAAAATATTAGCCATGTTGATAATGCTTTAATCTAAATTAAATAATGAAACACAGATTAGTACTAGGTTTAAATCTTATTTGATTTAGATAATAATTAAAATGAATGCAGAGGTTTTCCTTCTCGGATGATTTTTTGTATATTTAGGTATAAGTGTATTATTTTAAGTGCACTTATACTTATTTTTTTCTTGATAAATGAAGTTAGTAATGATATAATTTTGTTGTGAAGTAGGGAGTATGTTTTTATGTATAAAATACAACAATTTTTTAATTATTTAACTCTAATTTTAGCTGTTATAACTGTGAGTTTAAGTATTTATTGTATAATAGAAAAAAGAAGGATGTATATTTGTTTTTCTCTTATGATACTAACTCTTATTTTTAATGGAATAAGTAGAGTATATAATGAAAAAAGTATGAATTTAACTAAGGATGATAAAAAAATGCTTAGCAAGTTAAAAGAAGAGGTAAAAAAATCAAATAAAAAATAGTAATTTTTTGACAATTTGTAAAAAAAATGGTAAAATATATATTATGTTTAGTAATTAATATAAAGGAGGTATAAAATGCCTAAAAAGATAGTAGCCATTGTCGGAAGACCTAATGTCGGAAAATCTACATTTTTTAATGTACTTGCAGGTGAAAAAATTTCTATTATAAAAGACACGCCTGGAGTTACTCGTGATAGAATTTATGCAGATTGTGAATGGCGTGGAACAAAATTTCAAATAATTGATACAGGTGGAATAGAACCAGTATCTGAAGATATAATTGTAAAGCAAATGAGAAGACAAGCAGAACTAGCGATGGATATAGCTGATGTTATAGTTTTTATAACTGATGTTACAGCTGGAGTAACTAGATCTGATGAAGAAGTAGCTCAAATGTTAAGGCATACTAAAAAGCCAATAATACTTGTTTGTAATAAATGTGATAGAGTAGGAGCTCCACCACCAGAAATATATGAATTCTATAATTTAGGACTTGGCGAGCCATTTCCAATATCAGCTGGAAAAAAACTTGGTATAGGTGAGGTATTAGATGAGATATATAATAACTTTGATGATCCACAAGTTGAACTTGAAACAGAAGATAAAATAAAAGTAGCTATAATAGGAAAGCCTAATGTAGGTAAATCTTCACTTGTAAATAAAATACTAAATGAAGAAAGAGTAATTGTATCAAATATAGCTGGTACAACAAGAGATGCAATAGATTCACATTTTAAAAATGAATTTGGAGAATATATATTTATTGATACGGCTGGAATAAGAAGAAAAAATAAAGTATATGATAAATTAGAAAAGTATTCTGTTTTAAAAGCAAAAGCTGCTATAGAAAGAGCTAATGTATGTTTACTTTTAATTGATGCTACAGAGGGTGTAACAGAGCAAGATGAAAAGATAGCAGGACTTGCACATGAAGCAGGTAAGGGTGTTATCATCGTAATAAACAAATGGGATTTAATCGAAAAAGAAAACCATACTTTAGAAAGTTATAAAAAAAGAGTATATGAAAAACTTGCATATCTTTCATATGCGCCAATACTTTTTATATCAGCTGAAACTGGTCAAAGAGTAAATAAACTTTATGAAGTTATAAATGAAGTTGATAAAAATAACTCTTTAAGAGTTCCAACAGGACTTTTAAATGATATGTTATCAGAAGCAATAGCTATAACACAGCCACCTTCAGACAAAGGTAAAAGATTAAAAGTATATTATATGACCCAAGTAAGCATAAGACCACCAACATTTGTAATATTTGTTAACTCAAAAGAATTAATGCATTTTTCTTATGTTAGATATATAGAAAATCATTTAAGAAAACAATTTAACTTTAAAGGTACACCTATACATATGATAATTAGAGAAAGAAAAGATAAAAAGTAGGGAGAGTTTTTAAAATGAATATATATAAAATAACTATATTTTTAGTTGTATATTTAATATGTAGTATAAATCCTGCAATTATAATATGTAAGAAAAAAACAGGTGAAGATATTAGGAAACTTGGAAGTGGAAATGCAGGAACAGCAAATGCAAGAAGAGTTTTAGGAAAACCATTAGGTACACTTGTAATACTTCTTGATATAGCTAAAGTATTTGTAAGCTTTTATGCAGTAAGCTTAGTAGGTAAAGTGTTTAAGCCAGATACAGAAGAAACAATAAAATCTATATTTATTGTAGCTTCGGTTATGGGACACTGTTTTCCAATATATTATGGCTTTAGAGGTGGAAAAGGTGTAATAGTTGGTATAACTTCGGCATTTATGATAGATAAAAAAATAGCATTAGTAGCATTAATTGTTGGATTAATAGTTATACTTATAACAAGACTTGTTTCTCTTGGAACATTGTCAGGCTTAGGTATTTATGTTATAATGACATTAGTCATGCAACCGGTCTATACTTTTCCTGTTATAATAGCAGCAATAATTGTTATGCATAGACACAGAGCAAATATTCAAAGAATGCTTGCAAGACAAGAAGATAAATTATGGTAAAAAAAATAAAGAAAGAGGTAAAGAAAATGAGTGAAATTTTAGTTTTCGGACATAAAAGTCCAGACACAGATACTGTTACATCTGCAATTGTTATGGCAGAATTTGAGAAAAAATTAGGAAATGAAGCTAAAGCTTGTATGCTTGGAAAGATGAATAAAGAAACAAAATATGTTTTTGATTTCTTGAAATTAGAAGAACCAGAAATAATAGAAAAAGTAGAAGATGGAGCAAGTATTATACTTGTGGATCATAATGAAGAAAAACAAAGTGTGGAAAATAGGGAAAATGCTAATATTTTAAAGGTTATTGACCATCACACAATGGATTTTAAAGTTTCTCATCCAATATATTATAGAGCTGAACCTGTACGGATGCACAGCTACAGTCCTTTATAAAATGTATAACGAATATGGATTTGAAATTGATAAAACTATAGCTACTTTAATGCTATCAGCTATAATTTCTGATACTTTGTTATTTAAATCACCAACTTGTACAGCTGACGATAAAGAGGCAGCTAAAGCATTAAATGAAATAGCAAATCTTGATATAGAAAAATATGGACTTGAAATGCTAAAAGCTGGAACAGATCTTTCTGATCTTACAGAAGATGAACTTGTAACACTTGATGCTAAAGAATTTACAATAGGAGATTTAAAAACTATTGTAGCACAAGTAAATACAGCAAGTATTCCTGATATGTTACAAAGGAAAGAAAAAATAGAAGAAGCAATGAAAAAAGAAATGAATGAAAAAAATGTTGATTTATTTTTCTTTGCTATAACAGATATAATAAATAGTAATTCTCAAGTAATTGCACTTGGTAAAACAGAAGTGGTAGAAAAAGCATATAATGTAAAACTTGAAAATAACACAGCTTTACTTAAAGGTGTTGTATCTCGTAAAAAACAAATAATACCTGTATTAACAGAAAATGTATAGTAAAAAAGTTATTATAATATTATATAATACATTTGTATCTCCTTGTATAACTGGTGATAGTTTATACAAGGAGATACTTCTATTTTGTTTCAAGTTTTATTATTTTTATATTAACATCAGTATTTGTATTAGAAGCATCGATTCGTATATCTGCTCCGTGAATTGTTAATAAATTTAAAATCTAGAGAACCATAAAAAATTGTTGCATCTTTATCTTTTGGAACATAATATACACGTCTACTATGTGGATGTCTTTCTGTTACTTGCAAACCCGCAATTAAGACACTGTTATATAGAGTACTGCTTATTTGACACATTCCACCGCCTGATACTTTTATTTTTTTACCATTTGTATCAAATCCCACAGCTTCTTTGTAACCATGAGCTTCATCCATAGGTCCAATAGTATTATTAAAAGAAAATTCTTCATCTTTTTTTACAATCTTACCATTTAATTTAGAAATTGCAAGTCCAATGTTAAATACACGATTTTCATCTTTATCATAAAGAGTAGATGTAAAGTTAGCAATTTCGGTTTCTGTTACTTTTGGTTCTTCTTTAATTTCGTTTATTTTATTACTATCTACATTCATTTGGTCGCTATAGTCTTTGGTGTTAGTTTCAGTATTTTTAGTTTCTGAATTTAAATTTTGATCTTTTGAAGAGTTGTCTTCTTGAGTAGCTGTAGTATTTTCAAAAAAATTCATGTTAGATGTAGTAATAGTGTATATAACATAAAAAATTATGCCTATTATTACTAAAATAACAAAAGTTAATATGATTTTCTCTCCGTTTAGATGTTTCGCTTTTCATAAACGCTCCTTTAAAAAATAGATATTTTATAGTTATATTTTGTGTAATTTTTAAAAAAATATAATTTAAAAAATCAAAAAAATAAAAAATGAAAAAAATATAAAAGTAAGCCTTATTTAAAAAAAAGCTTACTTCTATTTGTAATATTATTTATACATCTATTTCTATGTTATATATATTTAACCAGTTTTCTATCTGAATAAGATATGCTAAGGTCTGAGGATATGTCATTAATTGTCCGAATAAATTTTCAGTTAAATTTTCACCATGTATATCTAGAATATTTTGAATATAATCTTTATTAATAATTTTTAAAATTTTTGAATCTTTGTTATTTAGAATACTTTGCATTTTACATTCAACTAGCTTTAAATATCTTGGGTCATAAGTTTTTGGAAATGGTGATTTTTTCCTATATACAACATCTTCAGGAAGTTCATTTTCAAAGGCTTTTCTAAGCAGATACTTCTCAACAGGGAGCGTTGATTTAGAAATTCCGAAGCTTCATTTTTGCAGGAATATTGTATACATATTCGAAAATTCTATGGTCTGCAAAAGGAACTCTAACTTCCAAAGAGTTAGCCATTGACATCCTATCTGTTCTTTCAACAAGAGTAGTCATAAACCATTTTATTGTTAAATAATTTATTTTTCTAAATCTATTTTCAAATTCATCATTTTCATTTAAGAAAGTAACATTTTTTGAAGTGTCATATATTTTTTCTTTTATATATTCTCTTAATTCACCTTCTTTTAATAAATCTTTTTTTACAAGATTTTCTCTTAAATTTTCTGAAAGAGCCCAAGGGAAACCATCATGCATATATAAATGTTCTTTGTAATACCAAGGATAACCTCCAAATATTTCATCAGAACATTCTCCGAGACATACATACTTTAAATCCAGATTTGTTTATACTTTCGCAGAATGCATACATTGAACTATCTATATCAGCCATACCAGGCATATCTCTTGCAACTAAAGAGCTATTTAGAAGATCAAATAATTTGGCATTATCAATTAATACTTTTTTATGAGATGTATTTAGGTATTTTCTCATTATATCAACATATTCGCTATCTTGAGTTTTTTGGTATTCATTTGATACAAAATTTTGATTATTTCCAATATAATCGATAGAAAATGTAGTTAAGTTTTGTATATTATCATTAGCAATTTTAGTTAAGATACTTGAATCTAAACCACCGTGAAAGCATAGTACATATTCCTACATCAGATACTAATTGTCTTTTAGTTGCATCTACTACTAAGTCATGAATATTTGTTATAACTTCATCTTCTGATTCGTAACTTTCTTTAGTTTTTAAATCCCAATAAACCTCTTCTTTAAACTCTTTTTTACTAAGTGTAGCAAAATTTCCAGCTTTAATTTCTTTAATATTTTTAAAATAGGTGTTACCAGGTGTATGTGCAGGTCCGAAGTCCAAAGAGTTCTTTAATTCCTGTTTTATCTAGTACTGGCTTTACCGCTGGATGCTTTAAAATAGCTTTAATTTCAGACGCAAATATTAAAAAGTTATCATTTAGAAAGTAAAAAAGAGGCTTTATACCTAGTCTATCACGAGCAAGAAAGATTTCATTTGTTTTATCATTATATATTGCAAAGGCAAATATACCATTTAAATATTTAAGCGCATCTTTACCATATTCAATGTAGGATATAAGGGCTACTTCGGTATCACATTTTGTATTAAATGTATATCCTTTTTCTATAAGGGTATCTCGTAACTCATTTGTATTGTAAAGTTCCCCATTATACACTATGGTATAATTTACATTATCGTAATTTACAGTCATTGGTTGATTTCCATATTTAACGTCTATTATACTAAGTCTTGTATGACCTAATGCTACATTTTTATCTATATATACATTTTCAGCGTTTGGTCCTCTTTTTCTTAGCATAACATTCATATTAGTAATTATTTTTTCATCTTCGATATTGTTGTAAAAATCTACATATCCACAAAATCCACACATAAAAATACCTCCATCAATTAATTATATAATTTAAATAATTATTTTATGAATTAATTTAAAAATTAAAATAAAGTTTTAAGAATACCGTTTACAATTATATTAATTTAAGTTATACTAATAATGTAATAAGTAAACATTTGAATATTAGGTATGTATTGACTTTTAAAAACGAAGTGTGATAGTAAGTCAATAAATAAAGGTGATTATTTTTCCTTATTCCGAAAAAATCAAAAAAAATTGACTTTTCGGAATAAAAATATATAAGATTACTTTTAGAAATGGTTATCGTAAAATTATTAAAAAAAGAGAGGAAAATAAGTTATGAGAATATATGATATTATAGAAAAAAAGAGAGATAAAAAAGAATTAACTAAAGAAGAAATTGAGTTTTTTGTAAATGGATATAGTAATGGAGATATACCTGACTATCAAGCTTCAGCTTTACTTATGGCAATATTTTTAAATAAGTTGACATCTGATGAACTATATTATTTAACTATGGCTATGGCAAATTCAGCTGATAGATTAGATTTAAGTATGATAAAAAAAGAAGGCAGATATATTGTAGATAAGCATTCAACAGGAGGAGTAGGAGATAAAGTTACTCTTATAGTTTTACCTATCGTTGCTTCTCTTGGAGTAGATATTTGTAAAATGTCAGGAAGAGGCTTAGGAATTACAGGAGGAACAGCAGATAAACTAGAAGCAATTGTAGGCTATGATATAAACATACCATTAGATAGAGCTATAAAACAAGTTCAGAATATAGGAGTTTGCTTAATCTCACAAAGTGAAAATATAGCGATTGCAGATAAAAAAATGTATGCTTTACGTGATACAACAGCTACAGTTGAATCAATAGATTTAATTGCTTCTTCTATAATGAGTAAAAAAATAGCTTCAGGAGCTGAAAAAATATTACTTGATGTTACTGTTGGCTCAGGTGCATTTATGAAGAATTTAGAAAATGCAAGAAAGCTTGCAAATACAATGGTAGAGATTGGTAAAAAAACAGGTGTAGAAACCAAAGCTGTAATTACTTCAATGGATGAACCTTTAGGAAGAGCAGTTGGAAATGCAGTTGAAATAAAAGAAGTTATTAGCTTTTTACTTTCAGACGAAGAAACTTTACTTTCAGAAAATTTGAAAGATTTAAGAGAAGTGGTATTTGAGATTTCTGCATATATGATAAAAATGGCAGGAATGGGCGATAACATAGAAGAAAACAAGAAAAAAGTAAGAAGACAGATTACATCAAGAGCTGCTTATGATAAATTTATAGAACTAATAAAGGCACAAGGAGGTCATATATATAACGTATATATGGACTGGATTGGTATGAGTTTAGATATGCCGGTGCTAAAAGATGAAGCAAAATATTTAAAAGAAATAAAGGCGCAAAGTGAGGGAACTATTATTTCAATTGATAGTAAAAAAATAGGTGAAGCTTTAGTATGTCTTGGTGGAGGAAGAACTAAAAAAGATGAAGAAATAGATTATGCTGTTGGTTTTGAATTTAAGAAAAAAGTAGGAGATAAAGTAAATGTAGGAGATACTATTTTAACTTGCTTATATAATGATAAAGAAAAGTTTAATGAAAGTTTTGAATACATTAGTGATGCAATTATAGTTAAAGACGTAAACGAAGAGATTAGAAATAGTTTGAAAGCCAAACCTAATATATTAGATATCATATAATTTAAAAATGGGTATATAGAATACAAATATTAAAATGTATTGCTATATAGCCATTTTTTAGAATTTTTACTTAATTTTTTTCACTTGATTTCCACTTGACAAATTATATATTTAGTATATAATATTATGTGAACAATATATGTGAAAGGAGAGTTATCACATTGCGTATAATAGCAGGAAAATTTAAAGCTAAAAGATTAGTAAGTCCTAAAACAGAAAAAACAAGACCAACTTTAGATAGGGTAAAGGAAGCACTGTTTAGTATATTGGAGCCATATATTAAGGAAGCAGAAGTTCTAGATTTGTTTTCTGGCACTGGGAATTTAGGATTAGAAAGTATAAGCAGAGGGGCTAAATTTGCTTGGATGAATGATAAGGAAAAACTTGGTATTTCGACAATAATATCTAACACTAAGTTGACTAAAGCAGAAAAATATGTTAAAATAACTAACAAAGATTACATCAAATGCTTAAACCAAATTTTAAAAGAAAATATGCAGTTTGACGTTATATTTTTAGATCCACCATATGATAGTAATTTAGGTATAAATTCCTTGAAAACTATATCAGAAAGTGGAGATAAATATTTAAAAAAAGATGGGATAATTGTGTATGAAACAGATAAAAATTTCTTATCAAAAATTGAGGGGAAAGTATCGCTTGATGAATTTAAAAATTTAAAATGTATTGATACAAGAATGTATTCAAACGTCGTATTAAAGTTATATACTTGGAGGTAATAAAATGGAAATATTTACTCTTTTAGAAAATTTAGAAGAATTATTAGATAGTGGTTCTAAAGTACCATTTTCTAGTAAGGTTATGGTTGATGTAGATGAATTAAGAGAAATCTTAGAAGATATTCGTCTTAAATTACCAGATGAATTAAAACAAGCAAAATGGGTAAAAGAAGAAAGACAAAGAATAATATCTGATGCTGAACAAGAAGCAGAAAATATGATAAAAGACGCAGAAAGCAAAATAGTTACTTTAGTTGATGAACATGTTATTACAAAACAAGCATTGGCACAAAAAGAAGAAATTATTGAAAACGCAAATAAAGTTTCTAAAGAAATAAGCTTAGGAACTCGCGATTATGCAGATGCTATGCTTGAAAAAGTTGAAGATGTTTTAAGAGAAACATTAGAAGTAATTCGTAATAACAGAAAAGAGTTAAACTAAAATTAATGTGAGGTTGATGATTTAATGGGTAGAAAAAGAAAATCTACGCAAAGAGGAAGTAATAGAAAAGCTAACACAAGAAGTAGAAACAGCGAAGCAAATAAAAAGACATTTAGTACTGATGTACTGGGTGGAATTTTAGTAGTGCTAGGACTAATTTTATTTGTGTTCTTAAAGTTTGAAAATATTGGAGTATTAGCAGAAATATTCAAAAATATCTCTATGGGATTTTTTGGAAAAATGGCGTATTTACTTCCTGTTAGTTTAGTAGCTATCGGAATAAAAACTATATATTGTGATGAAAAAAACAAAATATCAAATGATATATTTAAAGGAATATATCTAACTACAGTTATTTCGGCTACTGTGGCTGTTTTTGCAAATAGTTCTTTTAATATTTTTGGCAATTTTGTAAAAGCTATAGTAGATGGATATAACGGTGGAATAAGTGGAGAAAATATATCAGGTTTCGTAGGTGTCTTGTTTTCGTCATTATTTGTAAATGTAATAGGAGTAATAGCATCAAGAATAGCACTAGTGTTTATATCTTTAATTTCAGTTCTTTGCGTATTTAAAATATCATTTCAAGAGTTATTTTATGGAATATATAACGTGTATGCATATATATATAACGCAGTAGCTTCTATGATTAATATATTATTTGGAAGAAATGACGAAGATGATGATATAGATGATGACGAAGAAGAGGAACCTAAACTTACAAAAAGGCAAAGATTAAAACTAGAAAAAGAACAAAAAGCTATGGCAGCAAAGATGAAGGAAAAAGGTAATCCTAATAGTGTTGAAGAAAACTTAGAAGTAGATAAGACTGAACAAGTTGAGTTTGACTTTAATAAATTAGGAGGCAAGCCAAGTGAAAAAGAAATTCAGGCTAAACAACAAAGAGATGAATTTTTCCATAAACAAAAAGAACAAAAAGAAGATAAATCTGTAAAAGAGGTTTTAACTCTAGACCATACAAGACATGTAGAAGCAGACAATTATGAATTTCCACCTCTTGACCTTTTAGGAGAACCTAAAGGTGGAGAAGTATTTGATAAAAAAGCAATACATGCAACTGCTGTTAAATTACAAAAGACTTTAGCAAGTTTTGGTGTTGAAGCCAAAGTTACTAATATAACAAAAGGACCAACTGTTACTCGTTATGAACTTACTCCAAGCACAGGTGTAAAGGTAAGTAAAATTGTTAACTTATCAGACGATATTGCATTAAACCTTGCTGCTAAGAGTATAAGAATAGAGGCTCCAATTCCAGGAAAAGCAGCAGTTGGAATAGAAGTACCAAATCAAGTTTCTGAGTCTGTATTCTTAAGAGAAGTAATAGAATCTGAAGCATTTCAAAATCATAAATCTAAGCTTGCTTTTGCACTTGGAAAAGATGCAGCAGGTGAAATTGTGGTTGGAGATATTGCTAAAATGCCACATACTTTAATAGCGGGTTCTACAGGTTCTGGTAAGAGTGTATGTATTAATTCACTTATTGTTTCAATACTGTATAAATCAAGGCCAAGTGAAGTTAAAATGATACTTATTGATCCAAAAATGGTTGAACTTTCAGGATATAATGGAATACCTCATTTACTTATTCCAGTAGTAACAGATCCTAAAAAGGCTGCAGGTGCACTTAACTGGGCAGTACAAGAAATGGTTAATAGATACAAATTATTTGCTGATAAAGGTGTAAAAGATATAAAAGGATATAATGCCTTAATGGAAAAAGAAGAGGATGGAGCTAAGCTTCCTCAGATTGTTATAATTGTAGATGAACTTGCGGATCTTATGATGGTAGCTCCAAACGATGTTGAAGATGCAATTTGTAGACTTGCTCAAATGGCAAGAGCTGCTGGAATGCATTTAGTAATTGCCACTCAAAGACCATCTGTTGATGTTATCACTGGTATAATTAAGGCAAACATTCCATCAAGAATTGCTTTTACAGTATCTTCACAAGTAGATTCAAGAACTATTTTAGATATGGCTGGAGCTGAAAAATTGCTTGGAAAGGGTGATATGTTATATTTCCCTGTTGGTGAAACTAAACCACATAGAATACAAGGAGCATTTATTTCAGAAAAAGAAATTGAAAAGATAGTTGAAAATATAAAATCAAATTCAAATAGTACATATAGTGAAGCAATTATTGAAAGTATAGAAAAGGCAAATACATCTTCTAAAGGCGGAGATGACCAAAATGGTGAAGACGATGCTGATCCAATATTAAATGACGCTATTGATTTAGTTGTAGATATGGGACAGGCTTCTGCTTCTATGCTACAAAGAAGATTTAAAATAGGATATTCAAGGGCTGGAAGAATAGTAGACCAAATGGAAGCTCGTGGCCTTATATCTGGTTATGAAGGAAGCAAACCAAGACAAGTTTTAGTGTCAAAACAAGAATGGCAAGAAATAAAACTTGGAAATCAGGGGGGCACTACAGAAAGTAGTGAAGGAAATGAAAACTTTAATGTAGCACCAATGCCTGTTATAGAGGAAAATATGGATATGCAAAATGAAGAGGTAAAAAAATCAAAATATGATATTGAATTATAAAAATAGAAAAAGGAGAAAAAAATATAGATGTCAGTTTTAAACTTAGTATATAAGGGTAATGAACTTTTAAGAGAAAAATCAGAAGAAATAAAAAATGTAGATGAAGATATTAAAAAAATAGCTTCAGATATGTTGGATACAATGTATAAGTTCGATGGTTTAGGCCTTGCAGCAGTGCAAATAGGTTTACTTAAAAGAATGATTACATATGATGTTTCGTATATAGAAGAGGGAGCTAAAAAGAAACCAGTTGTTATGATAAATCCAAAGATAACTTGGGTATCAAAGACAAAAGTTCTTGTTGAAGAAGGTTGCTTAAGCTTTCCTGATGTATTTAAAAATGTAGAAAGATATGAAAAAGTAAAAGTTGAATATATAGGACTTGATGGAAAAAAGAGAATAAAGAGCGTAAAGGGAATGGAAGCTATAGTTATTCAACATGAAACAGATCATTTAGATGGGGTTGTATTTTTAGATAGAGCAGAAGAAAATGAAAGAAAAAGAGGAAAATAAAATGAAGATAAGTTTAAAAAAGAAAATATTACTTACCATTTTAGTAGTTGTTATTCTAGGAATAATTGCAACTGTTATGTATTTTAAAGAATCATATGAAACTTCAGAAAAAGGAAAAACAAATAAGTTTTATGAGGAAATAAAAGACAAACTTCCTTTAGATGAAAAAAGAGTTGTTATTTCAATGAAAAAATATGATCTAAATGCTGATGGAGCAGAAGATTATGTGGGAATAACTGGAATAAAAAAATATCATGATGAAGAGAAAAATTTATTTAAAGATTCAGATTCAAATATTGAATTATATAAAGATGTAGAAGTTGTATATATTGATGGTAATACAAAAGAACCTAAAAAATATGCAACAGAAATGTCTTTTTATAAAGAAGTGAAATTTGAAATAAAAGAAGATGAAAAAAATAAATATATTTTTGCTAGCGATGAAAATAGTGGAAATGTTATTCTTCTAGTACTAAAGGATAATGAATTAAAAAATATAGTAAAAGATTCAATACAGGCAGATTTTAATGGATATACTATAAATGTAACATTTGATGAGGAAAATACTTCAAAAATAAAAGTAAAGCTAGATAATTATGCTAGATCATATTTAAATGAAGTAGCTGATGTAACTGAGTTAGAATTTGAAGATAAGGCTATAAACAAAGATAATTATAGAGCTACATATCTTGCTAATAAGTTTTGTTCATTTAAATTAGAAGATATAGATGGAGATAATAGACTAGAGCTTGTAGGAGTGCAAAATATATTATACTTAAATGATAATAAAAAACAAATGAATAAAAATGAAGGAACTGTTGAAACTATATTTAAGATAAACGATGAACAAAAATTAGAGTATAATAAAGTTGAAATAAAAAAATAATATAATAATAAGTTATAATAGAAGGCATAAAAACACATAATTTATGTCTTTTATTATTAGCTAATATGGAGGTATATAATTATGAAAGAAGATTTAAAAATTGTATTTATGGGAACACCTGATTTTGCAGCTGCTTCACTAAGAAAACTAATAGAGGAAAAGTTTAATGTAATTGCTTGTTTTACTAATCCAGATAAGCCATCAGGAAGGGGAATGAAATTAAAATATTCTGAAGTTAAAGAAGTTGCTTTAGAAAATAATATTAATGTATTTCAACCTGCAAAATTAAGAAAAAATGAAGAGGTAATAGATACTTTAAAAGAATTAGAACCTGATTTAATTGTAGTTGTAGCTTATGGTAAAATACTTCCAAAAGAAATATTAGAAATTCCAAAATTAGGATGTATTAATGTTCATGGCTCATTGCTTCCTGAATATAGAGGAGCTGCTCCAATGCAATGGTCGTTAATAAATGGTGATAAAAAAACTGGAATTACCACTATGTTTATGGATGAGGGAATGGATACAGGAGATATGCTTTTAAAAGAAGAGGTGGAGATAACAGAAGAAGATAACTTTGAGACGCTTCACGATAAAATGAAAGAAGTAGGAGCAAATCTTTTAGTAAAAACAATAAAGAGCTTGCAAATGGGAAATTTAAAAAGAATAAAGCAACCAGTTGAAGGCACTATTGCACCTATGATATCTAAAGAAATGACAAAAATAGATTTTAATAAGTCTTCAAAAGAAATATTTAACATGATTAGGGGAATGTCACCTTTTCCTGGTGCGTATATGGAAGATGTAGACGGAAAAATATATAAGGTATATAAAGTAAGTTATACATGTGACAAATTATTACAAGTAGAAAATGGAGTGGTAGTAGAAAGAACTAAAAATTCTTTAAAGATTAAATGCAAAGATGGCAGTGTATCAATTCTTGAAATAAAACCACAAAATAGTAAAAAAATGGAAGTTAAAGCATTTCTTGCAGGTAGTAAAATAGATGTAGGTTTTAAGTTTGTATAATATACACACTATTAAAATAAGACATGAAAAAGATTACATAAAAATTGACTTTTCCTTCTGGATTTGGTATAATATTAATAGATTGTATTTTAATTCTAAAATAATTTTAAAGGAGAAGAAAAAAATGAAATATGTAGCCTTATTGCAAGATGGAGAGTACGAATATGGCTGTATTAATGAGGAGGGAAAATTTGAGTGGAGAGCCGAATTAAATGACACGGGATTTTTAAGAGTTAACTTGGAAACTCTTACCCAAGTAACAAAAAACTTAAATATTCCCAACTTTGGATACAAAGCATATGGAGATGCTTTTTTGATTTTCGATAAGTCTAAAGAAGAATACACAGAATATGAAGTTCCGGTTTTAGTTAAAGTTTTTGATAAATTAACGATGACTAAAAAAAGAATAACGCTTAAGCTTCCTACAGAAGAAACCAAAAAAAAGGCACGTGAAATGTATTATACCATGGAAGATGAACTTTTTAAGTTTCAGCACAAAGAAGAAATTTCTAAGTTATACAAAGCTATAGAAAAGGGAAATGGTATTGCGTATCTTTTGCATAGTAATTACCCGTATCTTGAACAGATATTTTTTCACTGCAATGAATTTAAGAAGCTGTTTGTGTATGAATATGGGGAATATATTGTAGGTCTTAAGCAAAATGATAATAACAAGATACTTACAGTTAATGTACCTGAAAATCTTGTTGGCAAAATTATAGGGAAAGGTGGAAAAAATATAAAAAATATGGCGGAAAAGCTTGGAGTAAAAAAAATACAAGTAATAGGAGTATAAATTATATAAAGAACAATAAATGTAAAAATGAAAAAACTTTGCTATCATTAATTTGATTTCAAAGTTTTTTTCTATACTTGAAAACATAAAAGAAATATAGTAAAATATATATTAGGATTATAAAATGGAGAATAATATGGAAGAAGAAATAGAAAATAAAAAAATAAATATTAATGAATTAACTTTAGAAGAGTTACAAAATTACATAGAAAAAGAATTGGGTGAAAAAAAATTTCATGCAACTCAGATATATAAATGGTTGCATAGAGTGGGTGTTACAGAATTTGACGAAATGACTGACATTTCTAAATCTTTAAGAGAAAAATTAAAGGAAAATACATATATAACTAGACTTGAGGTATTACAGTGTCAAAAATCAAAGAAAGATGGAACAATGAAGTTTCTTATACTTTTAAATGATAACGCTGCAATAGAATCTGTATTTATGAGATATCATCATGGAAATACTTTATGTGTATCAACTCAGGTTGGATGTAAAATGGGATGTAAATTTTGTGCTTCCACAAAAGAAGGATTTGAAAGACATTTATTAGCTTCAGAAATTGAAGGGCAAATTTTAACAGTTGAAAGATATACTAAAGAAAAAATTTCAAATGTTGTATATATGGGGATTGGTGAACCTTTAGATAATTACGATAATGTGGTTCGTTCTATCCGCCTTATAAACGACCCGTTAGGATTACGGAATTGGTGCAAGGCATATAAGCTTATCAACATGTGGTTTGGTACCAAATATATATAGGTTAGCAAAAGAAAACATTCAGTGTACTCTTTCTATATCTTTGCATGCAACTACTGATGAGAAAAGAAGAGAGATAATGCCTATTGCAAATAGGTATACTATTCAAGAATTACTTGATGCTTGTAGAGAGTATATCAAGATAACAGGAAGAAGAATAAGCTTTGAATATGCTTTAATTTATGGTAAAAATGATAGTAAAGAAGATGCCCTAGCACTTGCTAAATTATTGCGTGGAATGATAGCACATGTTAATTTGATACCAGTAAATGAGATAAAAAATGGTGCATATAAAAAGGCAACTGAAAAATCAGTTGAAAACTTTATGAATACTTTAAATAGCTGTGGAATTGTAACTACCGTAAGACGTGAATTAGGCTCTGATATAGATGCAGCATGTGGACAACTTAGAAAGAAATATATTGAAAATAATAGTAACAAATAATAAATATAAAATAATAGATAAAAAAATCATTGAAAATGTAAATATACAAATTCAATGATTTTTGTTTTTAGATGTTAGTTCTTTAATTTCTAATTACAAGATAGTCGGAATTTTGAGTTACAATGTAAATTTTTCCGAGTGAAAATGTAATTTCTTTAATTTTACTAGTTCGTGTTGTTTCGGTATTTCCATCAACTCTTCCATATGCATAAATAGAATAACCTTTTTGCATTAAATCGCTAGCAGTGTAAATGTTTGTTATTGGTTCGTCGAAATTATCAAAGTCATTTTTTGGAATCGCCTCAAAACAGAACAGTTTGAATTTTTTAACATTAGTCATTTTTATTACTCCTTTAATATAAGAAATTTTAAATAGATATTAAATCTAGTAATAGTATACCACATTTTGTAAGTTATGTCAACTTTAAACTTGCACTTAAATATTAGAAAACTTGTATAGAAATGTAATAAAAACTATTGAAATATATTTCTGTTTTGATATAATATATAGTGTAAAAATATTCGAGGTGAATAAATGGAAGTTATAGCAAAGTCTGATATAGGAAAAAGAAGAACTAATAATGAAGATAGCTTTATAGTAAAAAAATTTAACGAGGATGTCTCTCTTTTTATTGTTGCTGATGGCTTAGGTGGATATTTAAGCGGTGAAGTAGCAAGTAAATTACTAACAGAAGTTATTTCTTCAAACATTGAAAAAAACTTAAATGATATATTAGTAAAATCAGAAGAAGATATAGAAAAAATATTAGAAAATGCAGTTCTTAATGCAAATGAAAAAATATATAATTTAGAAAAAACTGATGCAAAATATGAAGGAATGGGAACAACTGTTGTAGCAGTTTTAAAAGTAATGGAAAATGTATATTATACTTCTATAGGAGATACAAGACTTTATTATATTCCAAAAGACTTTAAATATATAAAACAAATAACAGAAGATGATACATATGTAAATGAATTATTAAGAACTAAAGTCATAAATTTAGAACAAGCAAAAAATCATCCTCAAAAACATGTCCTTACAAAGGCTGTTGGAATAATGAAGGATTTAGAGGTTAAAGTATATAAGCTAGATATGCCTTTTGGATATTTACTTTTGTGTTCTGATGGACTTACAAATATGGTAGAAGATAATAAAATTCTAGAAATAGTAAAAAATAATAAATTCGAAAATGTAGCTACTACTTTGATTGAAAATGCAAATGCAAATGGTGGCGTTGACAATATAACTTTAATATTAGTTAAAGAAGGGAAGTAAAGAGTATGGAGGACAATTTAATAGGAAAAGAATTAGGCTCTAGATACCAGATACTAGAAAAAATTGGTGAGGGAGGAATGGCTACAGTTTATGAAGCAAGATGTAAGCTTTTAAATAGGTATGTAGCTATTAAGGTGTTAAAAAGCGAATATGCCAAAGATGAAACCTTTGTTAAAAGATTTAGAGCAGAAGCTCAATCAGCAGCTGCACTTACACATCCAAATATTGTATCTGTATATGATGTAGGGGAAGAAAATGGTATAAATTATATAGTAATGGAGCTTTTAGAAAGTAAAACTCTAAAAGACTATATTAACGAACATGGTGCTTTAGATAGTGAATTAACATTAAAGATTGCAGCTCAAATAGCTTCAGCTTTGCAAGCTGCACATAAATCACATATAATTCATAGAGATATAAAGCCTCAAAATATAGTACTAAATAAAAATATGGTAGCTAAGGTAACAGATTTTGGAATTGCCAAGATAACAAATGTTCCTAGTTCTACAATAACAAGTTTTGGAAGTACTATGGGTTCAGTACATTATTTCTCACCAGAACATGCTAAGGGTGGATATACTGATGAAAAATCAGATATATATTCACTAGGTGTTGTAATGTATGAAATGGCTACAGGTAAACTACCATTTGATGCAGACTCGCCTGTATCAGTTGCTTTAAAGCATATTCAAGAAACACCTGTAGAACCAATAGTTCTAAATCCAAGAGTTAGCGTTGCATTAAATCAAATAATAATGAAAGCTATGGAAAAAAGTACTGCTTTAAGATATCAAAGTGCAACAGAACTTTTAAATGATATATCTATCGCTCTTGCAAGACCAAATTCATTGATACCAAGTAAGGTTGCATCAGTAGAAGCTGGAGAAACACAAGTTATACCAATAATTCATGTTGATGAAGAAGAAAATAACTTAGTGCCAAATTTAAGAACAAGAAATGCAAATAACAACTATTCAAAACCATCTCAAACCTCAATTTCAAGAAAAAGAAATGAAGCTATTGAAGAAGATACAGAAGATGATTACAAAAAGGGAAATAGTGCGGAAAATGATAATTTAGAAAAAGAAAATAAAGGAAAAAATAAGAAAAAGATAATTATAATTTGCAGTATAATAGCTGTAATAGTAATTGGATTTGGAATATTTTTTGGAATAAAAATAACAAAGAAGGTTAAGGCTCAAGAAGCAGCAAATGTTGAAGTTGAAGTACCAAATGTAGTTGGACGTGATTTTAACGAAGTAGTTGAAGAATACTCAAAACAAGGAATAGAAATTGTTCAAGATAAGTCAGAATATAGTTCCGACCAACCAGAAGGATATATTATTTCACAAACTCCTGAAAAGGGAAGCAAAACAAAAGACAAAAAAATATACGTAGTGGTAAGCAAAGGGGAAAAATTAGTAGATGTTCCTGATGTTACAGGAAAAGATATAAAGGTAGCAAAATATGAACTTCAAGATACATTAGGCTTTGTAGTTGAAACAGAAGAAGTTATAAACGAAAAAGTTACTGCTGGAATAATAATTTCACAAGATCCTAAAAAAGAACAAAAACCATATGGTAGTACAATAAAACTTGTAGTAAGTAAAGGTGATGGAAAAGAATCAGTACTAATGCCAAATGTAGTTGGAAAAACTGAAGCTGATGCAAAATCAGAGCTTGAAAAAATGAAGTTAAAAGTAAATGTTAAGTATTCTGATGATAATTCTAAAACAAACGGTGTAGTATTATCACAAAGCTATCCTCAAAATCAAGAGTTAAAAGAAGGGGATATAGTTGATATAACTGTAAATAAATTAATGATTAGCAAGACAGTATCAATTGATTTGTTAGAATTACAGGGCGGAACTCCAGTTTCAGCAGATAAAATAACTGTAAAAGTAACTGCAAGTATAGATTCTAGTGCAACAAATACTGTATTTGAAAAATCATTTGACCCATCTGAGAAATCTACTAGTTTTACAATTAATGGGTATAACAATGCTGTTTTAAAGATTTATCTTAATGATAAGCTTGCAAAAGAACAAAAAATAGACTTTTAGAAAAGTAAAAAGTTAATATAAATAAAAGGTAATTAGAAAAAATAAATCTAATTGCCTTTTTTGTAATAAAATTCAATGCAGGTGAATATATATTAATATATAGTATATACGATAGAAAATATGAGAGGTGATAAGATGGAAGATAAAAAATTATCTAAAATAATAACAAACCAAAACATTATCATGGAGAACAGAGAGAAAATATCTGTAACAGGAGTTATAGATATACATAGCTTTGATGATGAATTAGTGCTTGCTCAAACTGATTTAGGTATACTTACAATAAAGGGCGATGATTTAAAAATGAATAAACTAAATTTAGAAAATAACGAGCTTGTAATTGAAGGACAAATTATGGCAGTAGCATATAGCGATGCAAATCAAGCAAAAAAATCTGGTTTTATGAATAAATTATTTAAATAGAAAGAGGAAGAATTATGCTTATTGCAACTCAAGTCTCAGATTTTGTTCGGCTTTTTCATTATTGGAATAATAATAGCTATAATTTTCGACTTTTTTAGAACATATAGAAGTTTAAAAAGAGTATCTAGTATGAAAGTAATTGTTCAAGATATAATATATTTTTTTGTTTCGACATTTATAATATTATGGGGAATAATAAACATATTAGATTCAAGTATTAGGTTGTATATTTTTATAGCTATTATTTTAGGCTCAGCTTTACATTTTGCTTTTTTTAGTAAATATAGTCAAAAAGTATATAGGGTTCTTTTTAAGACATCAAAAGAAATTATTGACTTTTTTCTACTACCTTTAAATCTAATTTTGTATATTATACTAAAAAATTGTATAATATTAAAAAAAATCGTAAAAAAATGTTGCAAAAAGTTTTTTAATATGTTAACATTTATTATAGATAAGCTAAAAATTACTAAAATTAGCTTGAAATTTAAGAAAACAAAAGAAGGTATAAATTATGAGAAAAGCATTTAATGCTGAAAATAGTAAACCAAAGAGAAGAAGAAAAATAAGTATATTCAAGGTTGTAGTTTTTATATTTTTTATATATTTTGTATATACTGTTTACGATCAACAAGTACAAATAAATAGCTACAATTCTAAAATTGAAACATATAAAGCAGATATAGAGAATAAAAGTAAATTAACTAGTTATTATGATGAACAAAAAAGTAATATAGAAAGCACTGAGTATATAGAGGACGTTGCAAGAGATACATTAGGGTATGTAAAGCCTTATGAGAAAATATTTGTAGATGCCAATAAATAATATAATATAGTATTTTAAAGCGTAGATTAAAGATTATCTATGCTTTTTTTATTTTCTCTTTTGTTCTTTTATTTATAATAAGTGTACATAAATAATCTTGCGTTAAAAAAAATATATGGTATAATATATATGAGGAGGAATATATATGAAAAAGAAATCTTTAATAATAGGGATTATTAGTTTAGTTGTTTTATTATTTGTAGCAGGAAATAATGTATATGATATAATCAGATTTTCCGAGGATGATATAATTAGTTGGTATTATGAGGGAGCAGGTTATATGCTAGCACTTATTTTATCTTTAATAGCTTTTGTATTGGCAATGATCTCTATTATAAAAAATGAAAAATTGACTACAAATGATAAAAAAATATTAGTAGCAGTATATATAGTTTCTGTTATATTTATGATTGTATGTGTAATTGAAAATTATGCGATTAGGCTATTTGGATTTATAGCAATACTTTTAGGATTTTTAAAAATTTGCAGTGTTAAAGGTGAAATTTCAGAAAAAATAAAATTAATCATTGCAACAACTTTATCTGTAATTTTGATACATGAAAGTTTTTTGGCTTTTATGCAAATAGCATGGTCTTTAGATGAATATAAAAATTCTACTAGACTTGAACATTATGACAGTTCAGAAAATTCTTTAGTAAAATATGACTATGACTATGTTAGTGCTAGACAAACTATGGCAAAATATAACGAAGTAAATAAAGCACTCAATGATATTGTCAAAAATTATAATAAAGAAAATAAAACAAATATATCAAAATCTGATTTTATAAAATACCATTGCAAAACAAATGAAGTTGTTACTATTACAACAAATAAAGATGCATATGATGTTGTTTATGGTGAAATAAAAGAAGTTATGGCTTTTGGAGATGACAATATTGAATATTATAAAATAGATTTTGAAGATGAATTTTATGGTTTTGTACAAAGGTATAAAATTAATACAAATATGTTTTTAACATCAGAAAAAACTTATTTGGAAAATATAGTAACAGATAAAAATGGAACTATATATATTAATCCTTCAAGTTTTTTAAAAAGCATAATTTAGAAGAAGTATTTAGATTATATTGAATTTTATGACAAAATGCTCAAAGTATATTGTATGTATACTTTGGGCATTTTTTAAGTATCTATTTTTATAAATTATAGTAAAATTAATGTAACAATTATTGAAATACTTTTCAAAAAATTATCGTAAAGCTATTGCATGAATTATATATTTAGTATATAATCTAAATGTAATAAAAAAACATATAAAACAGATAATAAATACGAATGAAAAGAGGTTAAAAAATGAATATAAAGGAAGAAAAAAAGGGTATATCACTTATAGTATTAGTAATAACAATAATAGTAATAATAATCTTAGCAGTAGCAGTAATTTTATCTATTGCAAATAACAATCCAATAGAGAATGCAAAAAAAGCAAAAGAAGACCACAATAAAGCTGAATTAAAAGAAGCGGCTAATATTGAATATTCTTACTATTATACTGAAAATAAACTAAAAAACGAAGATATAGATATTAATTTAATAAGAGAAAATTTAGTAAAAAGAGGTTTTACACAAGAAGATGTTAATATGGTACAGGTGTTGGATTATGGAATAGATTTAGTAAAATATCCGCCAATTGTTCCTAATGGTTTTAAATATTTAACAGGTACTGTTGAAACAGGTTATGTTATAAAGAATATAGTAGATGGAAATGAATTTGTGTGGATACCGGTTGATGATATAAATGAATTTCAAAGAGAAGATGGATATTATAAAGGAAATAAACAGTCTTATTTAAAGACAACTAGTGAGCCATATAAAAACGCTACTCAAGCTGAATTAAATGAATATGATGAAATGAAAAAAAGCGTTGAATATTATCATGGTTTTTATATTGCAAGATATGAATCAAGTCAGGGTGAAGATGGAAAAGCATATAGCATAAAAAATAAAAAGCCATGGATAAATATATTCTGGGGAAAAAGTGTAACAGATTTGACTGGAGGAGCAGTAGAAGAAGCAAGGAAAGTATATTCATCAAATAGAGAAGGAATAAAAGAAAAAGATCCAGTTTCTACTCTTTGTTATGGAGTTGAGTGGGATCAAACAGTAAGATTTATAGAGAAAAATTATCCGGGAATTTTGGTAGACAGTTCTGGAAAAGGAAATTATGAAGCTTCTGAAATTATAAATACAGGAAGTAATGATCAATATGCACAAAATAATATATATGACATGGCTGGTAATGTATTAGAATGGACAATGGAAGCCAATGAAACATATAGTCGTGTTATAAGGGGAGGAAATCATGCACGTACAGGTCTAGTTCATCCTATTTCACTTCGCGATTATGTTACTCCAGGTGCTGTAGCAGGTGCGTCAGGTGAAGTCGGATTTCGTATGGCTTTGTATATAAAATAAGTAACACTTGACATAAGTGATATAATATAAGTATAAAATATTATATTTTAAATTCAATAATTTGAATAGGAGTAGATATTATGAGAAAGAAATTTGAAATTGAGCAAATCGTTCTTGAAGAAGCTGATATACTGATAGAAAAAAGATTTACTATCAGAGAGTTAGCAAAGATAAGAAAAGTTTCTAAGACTGGTTTGCATAGTCGGCTAAATCGTATTTTACCTGAAATTGATTATAATAAGTATCTAAAAGTACGAGAAATTTTGGATAAAAATAAATCAGAAAGGCATATACGTGGAGGGATTAGTACTAAAAATAGATGGATTGCCGAAAAGAGTAAAATTTAAATTTAAATTTAAGAAAAGATATAGTTTTGATTGTAAGCTATATCTTTTTTTCTAAAACACCCATTCTATAATCCCTAAAATTATTAGCAAAATAGAGCCAATAGCTTCAGAATTTTTTTTCAAATAATTATTTATAACATTTTTTCCTAAATTATTTCCTATATATATAAATAAAAAGCTTGTCAGAAGTGTAGAAATAAAAGAAAATAATATATTAATTCCAGCTGCACTTGCAGCAATACCTGTAGCTACATTATTTAAAGATAAAGTGAAAATAATTGTTATGAGTTCTTTGGTATTAAGAGCTTTTAAAGGTATTTTGCTATTATCATCAGTTTCATTATTCTTATTTAAGTATTTATTATATAATATTTTTAAAATACCAATAATTCCAATAGATATTAAAGAAATAGAACCTAACAAATTAACAATTCTTGGAGTAAAAAGTATAAATAATATTTCACCAAATTTCATTGAAAGTATAGTGATTATGGTAGTAAATACTGAAATGATAATATTCTTAATTATTGGAATATGTATATTTTTTGAACCAAAGGACATTCCAATAATAATATTATCAAAATTAGCAGATATACTAAAAAGTATACACGATATTATATTTAACAATTTTTTAACTCCTTCCATTTTCTAAAATACTTCTAATATATTAAATGAAAGCTCTAATTAAAATGTAACAAAAAAATACAAAATACATTTTCTTTTTAGTTTTTCACTTTATTTTTTGCATTATTTGTAGTAAAATATTAACTGTAAATAAGTTTAATTTTTTAGAGGGGGAAAAATGCAAAAGGTTTGGAATATAAAAAAATATAACGAAGAAGAAATTGATAAGATAAGTAATAAATATAACATATCAAAATGTCTTGCTAAACTTCTAAAATCAAGAGAAGTAGAAGATATAGATATGTATTTAAATGGAACGTTAAAAGATTTAAGAGATCCGTTTTTACTTAAAGATATGCAAAAAATAGTAGATAGAATAAAACTTGCAATAAATAAAAAAGAGAAAATTTGTATATACGGTGATTATGATGTAGATGGTATAACAAGTATTACAATAATGTATAAGTTTTTAAGTGACCTTGGCTTAGATGTGATTTATTATTTACCAGATAGGTTACAAGAAGGCTATGGGGTTAATAATGAAGCTTTAGATAAAATAAAAAAAGAAGGCGTATCTTTGGTTATAACTGTAGATTGTGGAATTACAGCTATAGATGAAGTGGAATATGCTAAAAGCCTTGGACTTGACATTGCTATAACAGACCATCATGAATGTACAGAAAATTTACCTATTGCACTTGCGATTATTAATCCAAAGCAAAAGGATGATAATTATCCATTTAAAATGTTTGCAGGAGTGGGAGTGGCATTTAAAGTTTTAAGTGCACTTGCAATTAGTTTAAACATGGAAAGTGAAAGTTACCTTAAATATTTAGATATAGTAGCAATAGGAACAATATCAGATATAGTACCTCTTTTAGATGAGAATAGAATTATATCTAAAGAAGGTTTAAAACAAGTAGCTAATACCAAAAATGAAGGTATAAAAGCTATGCTTAGAGTGATTAATTTTAAGGATATTGATAGTACAATGGTATCTTTTGGTATGGCTCCAAGAATAAATGCTTGTGGAAGAATGGGAGATGCATCTATTGCAGTAAAATTGTTATTAGAGGAATCTGAAGAAAATGCTAAAGAATTAGCTGAAAAATTAGATAGTTTGAATATAAAAAGGCAAGAAGTAGAAAAAAACATATTTGAAGAAGCTGTAAATACAATTGAAAATGAAGGATATAAACAAAAAAATAGTATTGTATTATATAATGAAAATTGGCATAATGGAGTAATAGGTATTGTTGCTTCAAGACTTGTAAATATATATAATAAACCGGTTGTACTATTTACAAAAGAAAATGATGTGGTAAGAGGTTCTGGAAGATGTCCAAATGGCTTTTCACTTTATGATGCATTAACTGAGTCAAAAGAGTATTTAATACAGTTTGGTGGACATGAACTTGCCGCAGGAATGAGTATTGAAGAAGAAAACATACCTTTATTTAGAGAAGAATTTGAAAAAATAGTTACTCAAAATATGAAAGACTTAGTACAAGTAATAGATGTTGATATGGAAATAAAAAAGAGTGATTTAGGAGTTCAAATATTAAAAGATATAAATAGAATAAAACCATATGGACAAGCAAATAATACCCCACTCTTTTTGTATAAAGGACTAAAAATACATTCTATTAGAACATTAAAAGAAGAAAAACATCTAAAGTTTACGCTTCAAGATGAAAGAGTCTTACTAGAAGCTTTAGCATTTTCACAAGGTGCCAGAAGAGATGAGGTAAGACTTGGAGATAAAATAGATGTACTTTGTAATGTAGAAATAAATTCATATAATACACCAAGAACTATTCAGCTTATATTACAAGATTTTAAGAAAACTGTAGATTAAAAGATAAAAAGTAATTTTTAGTAGAGTAGTAAAATAGAGTAACTTTAGGAGGTGGACTTAAAAAATGGATGAAAATAAAAATTTAGAGTATATAGCTAAACTTTTAGATGAAGAAAAGATAAAATATGATAAAAAGAAATTACAAAAGGTATTTGAATATGCAAACCGAATGTATAATGGAAAGAAAAAAGCAAATATAGACATGATTGACCATGTGATAGGTGTTGCAAGTGTGGTAATTTCTTTAAGACTTGATGATGTATCAGTTTATGCTGCTTTGTTACATGGAGTAGTAAAATGTGAAGAATTTGATAAAAAAGAATTTGAAAAGTTATTTGGCTCAGAAGTATTAGATATGGTACTTACAATAGATAAGCTCTCATATCTTAATTTAAAAGGTAAAGAAAAATTAAATAGTGATAAGCTAAAAGATATGTTTATGGCCATAGCTAAAGATATACGAACAGTAATTATAAAATTAGCAGATAGGCTATACAATATGCAGAATATAAAAAATGTAGATAGTGATGAAGTAAAAATAAATATGGCAAAAGAGTGCTTAACTATTTATGCTCCAATAGCACATAGATTAGGAATGTCTCAAATGAAGGCAGAACTTGAAGATATATCATTTAGAATACTTATGAAAGATGAGTATGCACTAGTTAAATCACAAATTGATGAAAAGAAAAAAGAAAGAGAAGAGTATATAAAAAGAAGAATTGAGGAAATAGAAAAAGCATTAAGTGAACAAAAAATAGTTGCTAAAGTTTATGGAAGACCAAAACATTTCTATAGTATATATAAAAAAATGAAAGCCAAAAACTGTAATGCTGATGATTTGTTTGATCTTTTAGCAATTAGAATAATAGTGGATTCCATCAAAGATTGTTATACAGCACTTGGAATTGTACATGATATGTACAAACCGATGCCAGGAAGATTTAAAGACTACATTGCAGTGCCAAAAACAAATATGTATCAGTCACTTCATACTACTGTGTTTGGAGAGGGAGGTCGCCCTTTTGAAATACAGATTAGGACTTGGGATATGCATAAGGTAGCAGACTATGGTATAGCAGCTCACTTTGCATACAAAGAAAAAAAGACAAAGCAGACAGATGCAGATAAAAAATTAGTATGGTTAAGACAAACTTTAGAAATTCAAAAAGAACTTCAAGATACTTCTGAAAATATTAAAAAAATGAAAGTAGAATTATTTGGCGAAGAGGTTTTTGTTTTCACTCCAAAAGGAGAAATAAAGGCACTTCCAAAAGGCTCTACCCCTATTGACTTTGCATATTTGATACATCAAAAAGTAGCTGAAAAAATGATAGGAGCAAAAATCAATTCTAAAATGGTTCCTTTACATACAAAGCTTGAAAATACAGATGTAGTAGAAATAGTGACATCATCAAATGCCAAAGGACCAAGTAGAGATTGGTTGAAATATGTAAAAACATCAAATGCTAGAAATAAAATAACTTGTTTTTTAAAAAATAAAGGAAAAGAAGAAAACATTATAAAAGGAAAAGAACTTTTTCAAAAAGCTATAAGAAAACAAAAAATATCTAAAGAGGAGTTTTTAAAGGATAAATATGTTGATAAAGCTCTTAAAAAGTTTTCTTTTAAGACCTTAGATGATGCATATGAAAATATAGGCTTTGGTAGCATTTCAGCTTTAAAAGTAGTAAATAGAATTATTGAAGTTTATGAAGAAGAAAATAAAGAAAAATTACCAAGCATAAAAGATATAAATCAAAAAAATAAGAGAAAAAATGAAGAGGAATTTGTAATAGTAGAGGGAATAAAAAATTGTAAAACTCAACTTGCAAAATGCTGTATGCCAATTCCTGGAGATGAAATTGTAGGATATATTACTAATGCAAATGGTGTTTCTATACATAGAAAAAATTGTAAAAATTTAAAAAACTTAGATATGAAATCTAGAAAAATAGAAGTTTCATGGAAAGAAAAGATAAAAATAAATTCTAAAGTTAAATTAGTTATAATGGCAAATAATAGAGAAAACATATTAAATGATGTGTTAAAAGAAATAGGAAATAGTAACATAACTTTAAGTTCAGTTGTAACAAAAGAAAAACAAAATAGAGAAATCAATATAGTTATAGAAATAATGATTTCCGATACAGTTGAACTTCAAAAATTAATCAAGCTATTAAAAAGAATAGATAGTGTTTATGATATAAAACGTATTCATTAGAGTGTAGGAGGAAGAAATATGGAATATATGGAAGAAGATAATTTAAGAGAAGAAATACTTACTAGTGGAAAAAATATTATAGCAAATGTGACAGTAGATGGAGTAGTGTATTATATTGATGCAAATAGAGAAGTATACGAAAATGTTGGAGGAACTCTTTATCCAGTTAATAAAGAGGAGATAAAAGAAGCAGTAAGGAAAATATTCTTTAAAAAAAGTGATAACTTTATGTTGTAATTATTGAAAGGTATTAAGTATTAAAATGAAAGTAGATATTATAGAAATAGATGTTGCATCAAGTGGTCATATTACTAACACCTATCTTGCTTTCGATGAAAAAGATGGTAAAAGAGAAGGCATATTAATTGACCCAGCTGATGATACTAAAAAAATATTAGATGAAATAAATAATAAAAATGTAAAAGTAAGATACATTGTTGTAACTCATGCTCATGGGGATCATATAGGAGCATTAGAAGAAGTGCAGAAAAGTACAAATGCTAAAATAATAGTACATAAGAATGATAAAGAGGCTTTGACTAATGCAGATGAAAATTATTCGTATGAACTAGGAGTTAATTTACAAAATATAAAAGATGAAGATATAATAGAAGTAGAAGACGGTTACAAATTTAAAGTCCTTAGTATGGAATTTGAAGTTATACACACTCCTGGTCATACTGCTGGGTGTATATGTATATATGAAAGTAATTCTAATATATTATTTACAGGAGACACTATATTTTGTGACTGTTATGGAAGATGTGATCTTTATTCAGGAAGTTTTAGTGATATGGTAAATTCTTTAAGAAAAATATTTAATAGATTTGATGATGTGATGATTTATCCAGGACATGATAAGCAAGTAAAATTAGATAGTGCAAAAAGAAGAATAAGGTTACTTATATCATTAAAAGGTGTTACACTTTAGGAGGTATAATATGAGTCGTTTTAAAGAAATAATTGAAGAAGAAAGTAAAAAAGACTATTATAAAAAGCTACATGAATTCATAGATAATGAATATAAAACTAAAACAATATATCCGCCAAGAGAAAACATCTTTTTCGCGCTTAAAAATACTCCTTATGAATATGTTAAAGTTGTTATAATAGGACAAGATCCATATCATGGAGAAGGGGAAGCCCATGGAATGTGCTTTTCAGTTAATCCAGGAATAAAAGTTCCACCTTCTTTACAAAATATTTATAAAGAAATAAACAGAGATTTAGGATATAAAATTCCTAATAATGGATATTTACTAAAATGGGCAAGACAAGGAGTACTTCTTTTGAACAGCGTTTTAACTGTAGAAAAGGATAAGCCCGCTTCTCACCAAGGAAAAGGATGGGAAATATTTACTGATAGGATAATAACAGAAATAAATAACAAAAATACATCTGTTGTATTTTTATTATGGGGAAAGTTCGCAAAAGAAAAGCAGAGCCTTATAACTAATCCTATACATTTAGTTCTTACAAGTTCTCATCCAAGTCCATTTTCTGTAAAGTATGGATTTGAAGGATGTTCACATTTTTCAAAAACAAATAAATTTTTAAAAGAACATAATATGGCAGAAATTGATTGGCAAATAGATGATATTTAAAACTAAAAGTTATAGTGTAATACTATAGCTTTTTTTTCTTCTAATAAGTTTTCTATGGTAAAATCACTCATCTTTATTTACCTATTACGTTATAGTCTACCTATTGCAAGTTATTTTAAAAATAATGTCAAATAATTATCGTAAAGTTATTGCAAGTAGTTAAATTTTGATATATAATTAAAAATGTATATATAAATATTCAATAAGGAATAATATTAATATACAAAAAAATAAAATCAAAATTTATAAGGGGATGAGAAAAAATGAAGAATAAGGGAACTAGTGATAAAAAAGGAATATCACTAATAGTTCTTGTAATAACAATAATCGTTATTATAATCTTAGCAGTAGCAGTAATCTTATCAATTGCAAATAATAATCCAATAGAAAATGCTAATAAAGCAAAATTTCAAAGTGATTTAAGAACAATTCAAGATGAGTTAAATCTATATAATTCATCAGCATATGCTAAATCACAGATTGAGAAAACTGAATATATATCTGCACAACTATCTGATTTGAACTCAGCTAATAAATATACTAATAAATTAAAAATAAAAGATGGAACATTGTATATAGATGCAAATAATCTATCACAAAAAGAAGTTGAATGGGCAAATGAAATAGGAATAATGGAGATTGAAGAAGATAAGTGGGAAAATATAAAATTGACTGTTTTTCCCCGTTTGGAAACAGTTGCTGAAGACGAAAATACGATTTTAAGTTTTATGAGGACAGATAAGATATATGAAAAAGATAGAGATTTAGTTGTTAATCTTATTATTGCACCAGAAGAAGGAATAAAATGGAATTTCCATTCATATTCTTCATGGAAAGGGCTTGATATGGAAGATTGTAGTGGAAAAATATTAGAAATACCATTAAAATTAGGCGAAGGAAAAGATAATTATAGGGATAAAATATATGAATTTAGTTATACTATAGAAGCAACAGGAAAAACTTTTACTAAAAGGTTTAGTCTATATGATTTATATGGAAGAGGAGAAGCTAATCTATCTTCTGAGATTGAGGCTATATATAAAGAAGGAGAAACTGTGGGAAATTTTCCTCCTAATTCTGAAATGAATACCAATATAAAAGTAAATTACAATTTAATTAACAAAGAATATGATGCTAGTAAATATGAGTTGTATTTTATTACAATACTAGAGGGAAAAAAACTTGGTAGTAGTGAAGTAGAAGAATTAAAAGTACAGAAAGAGTATGTAGATAATTTTAACGGCAATATTAACATTAGTTATGAAGGAACAATTTGTAGTTGGATGAATGTTGACACTGTTGCAGTTATATGCGAAAAAGAAAATCATGTAATGAAACAAGTTGTAGGAGAACTTAGGAGTGATATTGGAATTGAGGCTGAAAAACCATATTCTTCAGGACAATCAATAGATATACTTCATAAAGACGATACTTTGAATTAGAAAATCAAATAATAATATTGGGCTGTAACATGAATATGTTATGGCCTAATTTTTGTTTTACTAAATAAAGTATAGATATTACAAAATATTTAAAAACAATGTAAAAATGATTACTGTAAATTCATTACAAATAAATTCCATAAAAACTCTTTAAAAAAGAAAATAAAATGGAATATAATTAAAATGAAAAAAATAGCCAAAAATGTTATTTTTATTTAAAATTATTTCAAAATATTTTCATAAAAAGAGGGAGGAATAGCAAAATATGAAAACAGAAGAAATTAAAAGAACTAGTGATAAAAAAGGAATATCACTAATAGTGCTAGTAATAACAATAATCGTTATT
>OIZL01000405.1_pt1 | contig 32939 bp, 45 predicted proteins | sample 1588541 | NCBI WGS metagenome assembly OIZL01 (sample SAMN03283285) | human gut metagenome | biome: human-associated habitat; material: feces | host: Homo sapiens | place: Peru | collected 2012 | reverse complement strand
TTGTACGTTGCTATCTGTTAAGTAATCACTAGACACCCACTCATTCATTCCAATGTTGCTCCAATTTGAACTTTCTTTGTAAACTGTTACTTTATCTCCGTTGTATTTTCTGCCTACTATACTGTAATTTGTACTAGGTCCACTTCTTACATTTAATGAAGTATTCACTTTTACATATCTCGTATAGCTTGCTGTTGTTACTTCTGTTCTGTCCACTTCTGTATTGTTACTTCTGTCATTTTTAAAAGCGAAGAATCCACTATAATTTGCATAAGCTCTAAACACTTCTTTTTCTACATAGACCGTGTTACCTTCGACTTGAGCTTTACCTCTACGTGTACTTAAATTAAATTTTCCACTGTATAGATATGGGTCATATATTTTTAGCCTATCTCCACTATCACATTGTCCATTTCCGTTAGTATCTTCATAGCCATATATTAATATGAAGTGTCCTCCTGTTGTAAATAAACCGTTTCCACATGCTGATATTACCATATAGTTTTCTTCTAGTAAATCGCATACATCATTTAGTTTATATATTTCTTTATAGCCTATGTCAAATACGTCTGCTGTCCATCTAAATGCAGACCAGTAAGTTCCATTATTAGCTGAACGAAATCCATATTGTACATATAAATCTGCCATTGTCGTTGGCAATATTGTTCCTTTTATACTTGAAACGATCATTGCTGAACATGTTGGGCCACATGCACTTGAACCCATTGTTTGACTTGCGTTCCCTGTTGAGCTATACATTTTATTTTTCCATCTACTATCTATTTGTGAGTAATATGTAAGCCCTGTATATTGTCCTAGGCTCACGCTTGGCAATTCACTAGAACCATTGTAAGCCATTTCTCCTTGTAGTTCAAAACCTTCGTCTTCTACTTCTTGCTCTTCTAGTGCTTGTTCATCTTCTACATAAGCCTCTGGTATTTCTTTTGTAGACTGATTTTTTTCTATTATACTTACTACTGTTTCTACTCCTTCGCTGATTTTGTCTACATCGTCTTGTGTGTATTCTATACCAAAGAATACTCCTGCTAATGCTAATACTACTGTTACAACTGCTGAAATTATTAGTTTCTTGTTTTTCATTATATTTTACCTCCCTCTATCATTACTCTTGTCCACTTGTCATGTATGTAACTATTTCCTTGCAAGTCTTTTACATAATGGTCATATACTTCACAAGCTCTTTTTGTTTGCACATCATCTTTTTCAATTCCATTTTCTACATCTGCTAAAAAGTTTACTAAAAAATTCATACATTCGTTTTTATCTATTTTCTTAATGTATTTATTTGTGTCATCCATTTTATTATCAAGTGGCTCTAATATCTCACTTAATTTCTTTTGTATTGCTTTCTCGGCTGGTTTTTTAGCATTTATTATGCAATTTATTATTACTGATATTGCATTTAGGAAACCTGCTATTGTTAAAACTATTTCTATCACTTTCAACTCTTCTCACCCCACTTACTTTATATACTTCAATCTAATTACTTTTGTCCAATTCTCATTCCAACCAGTATCAGCGTATAAAACAATAGCTCCCCAAGAAATTTGTATTCCAACCCTATCATTAAAATTTCCTTCATAGCAGGTGCACGGAATAGGAACTGTCCTACCACCACTTAAATTTATAAAATAAGAGTTTGCCGTATCTATCCAAATTCTACTAGCCTCAGGGAGATTTAAAGACTTAGTTATAGATTGACCCGCATTTAAAACATCTGTAAATTCGATTTGTTTTGTATAAACTCTTTTTCCATCTACATATTCATTTGTTGCAATTTCTGTGTTTGATTTTACTTCTATTTTTGAAATAACATCATTGTTGCTATAAATTTTCCCATTTACATTTAAATAATTGTTTCCATCTTTATCTTTCCCGTAGTCAAAGCAAGGTTCTCCTTCTTTGACAGTTTGAGAATAAGTTACACTTGATAATTTATCGTTATAACATAATTCAAAAACATAGTTCTTTTTGTAGTTAAATCCAGTTCCAAGTGAAATTCCTTGTGAAGATGTACCGTTGCCACTAAAATATGTGTTTCCTGTGCCATATTTAAAACCAGTATTTAAAACTAAACTTGTCCAAGCTGACCAAGTTGAAGAGCCTGCTTCTCTATATCTCCATTTAATTCCTAGTGTATTAAATTTAGTTTTAGCTGTATCAAAATAGCCATTGTAGAAATTTCCTGAAAAGCTTAAGCTTACTCCTCCGCCGTGTTGGAGTTGTTCTTTTAAACTCTGCATTTATTGTCAAAGGAATATATGGTACTACTGTAAAATCTCCATTTGCTTGATTTAAAATTTTATAATCACTCATTTTATCTCTTGTATCTACCAAGCAAATCTTAAATTGTTCTAATGTATTATTTTCATAAATCTTTGTGCCTGTTACAGTTGTTGTAGCACCACTTGTTGTTTTTGTAGCAGTTATATCATATATATTTCTTTCTCTTAATTTATTAAAGCCTGCGTAATTTAAACATCTACCTGTTACACTTAGTTTTACTGTTGATTTATAATTTACTAATCTTTTATTACTTCCTGTTAAGGCTACTGTTGTTGCATTTGTATCTATTGCTGTTGCACTATCAATTACTGGGCGTGAACTTTCTGGAACACTTATCGTCATTGTTGTTGTTTTTGTTCCTATTTTTGTGTCTCCTGAATATGTATCACAAGTTATTGTTACTGTTCCTGTTTGACTGTTTGGAATTTTCTGATAAAAGCTTGTTGGTACTGTCCAACCCAAGCTTGTACTACTTGTTTTTGTTGCTATTGTTCCACTTAAACCGCTGAAGCTATATGTAACTGTGTGAGTAAATCCTGAACTTGCCCTGTTTATAATAATGCTTGAAGAACTTCCTACGTTAGCGTCTGTTGCTGATATTGAACTTGCTCTCGGGATTGTTGTTAATGTAAATGTACCACTTCCTGAAGCATTTCCCATTTTAGAAGAACCAGAAGCACTATTTCCTGTATGACTTCCAGATATAGTTATAGATTTGCTTCCATCATTATTATGAGTTATAACTTTACTTGCTGTTCCTAAAAATTGCCACGCTGTTGTATTCTTTGTACTCCATGTACTTGTACCACTAAACGATGTTCCATCTATTACAATATTCCAACCTGTGCCGCTATTGTTAAAAGCACCATTTGAACTGCTGTCTGTTCTTCTTACATAAGCATTCGCTGTAACTTTGCTAGTGTTTCCTGAAGTAGCTATTTCACTTTCGCTAGCGTCTATTTTAAATTCGTATTTGCTTCCATAACCACCACTATAGTTAACTGTAAAAATCGTTGCCATTTTTTCTCCTTTCTATAAAGTAAATGCTCCTGTTCCTTTTCCACCTAGAACGGGATTTACATAGTCTTCAAATCTACAGTTTGCTCCTATTGTCAAGTATTTTTCTACTGTCATATTCTTGCTTTTAACAATAGTTTCGTCTGTTTCTTCATCATAACCAGCGAATAAAAGTATCTCTTCGCTAGAACCTGTTGCGTCAACGACTTTCATTCCTTTTTCATTGAAATTTCCTTTTGTCTTTGCGTTTGTTTTTTCTATTGTTAATCCGTTCTCATCAAAAGTTCCACACGTTGTTGTAACTTTCGTTACACTTCCGTCCGTTAATTTAGTGTTTATTTCTGTCTTTGTGTATGTATCTGTTTGAATTTTTTCAACACTGTTTTGTAAAGTAATTACATCACTTTTAGGTGCATAATCGCCGAATTTCTGTTTGATTTCGGTATAGTTATTAGCAACTGTTGTTTGTGTTTGACTCACAGTTTGCTTAATTGAATCAATCTCTATTTTTTGCTCCGCCGTTTTTTCTTGTGCAAGAACAGCATTCTCATTTGCTGTGTTTAAACTCTCTGCCAGAATCGGCGTAGTGTCTGTTGTTGTGTCGTCTGACCAAGTTATATGAGACCTTGTCCAAATATACTTTCCAGATTCCCACGCGTCTTGCGTATTCTTCCAAGCTCCACCAGTTTGAGTTGTGTTGCTAGTAGATAAGTAATATTGGTCTTGTATTGATTTAATTCCTTTGCCTGTTGCACCTTTATCACCCTTTACACCGTCTTTAGCACAATAACTTACTGCATATGATGTCGTTTCAGATGAGTCTGAATATTTAACATAAGTTTTAGTCCATAAATACTTTCCACTTTCTAGTGTTGGTACTGATGTTGACCATGTACCTGTTGGGGTTGTTGTACCGCTTGTACCAATTTGATATGTAACTGATTTTGAAGTTATTGATATTGATGTTCCATTTTTACCATTAGCTCCTGCTTTTCCCATCATACTAACTGAATATGATGTTGTTGGTTCACCACTAGTATAGTTAATTACTGTCTTAGTCCACAAGTAATGTCCTGCAGTAACTGTTGGAATAGTACTTTGCCATGTTCCTGTTGGAGTTGTAGTCCCTGATGATGAAGCTTGATAGGTAATAACTGTTGAAGCTATTCCTCGTCCGTCATTTCCATTTTTACCATTCGTTCCATTTGTTCCATCTTTGCCATCAGTTCCACTAGCTCCTGTTTCCCCTTTTGCTCCTTGTATACAAGTCGCTTTTGATTCTTTTTTTGATCCATCAGAATATGTTGTAACAGTCTTTTGCCACATATATTTTCCTGCTTGCCATTCTGGGGCAGTTTCACTCCATCCAGCTGTCGGTGGAGTAGTTAAAGTATCTCCTAAGGCATATTGAACTTGTACTTTATTTACTGTTGTTTTTTCAAGTGATGATACTTTTGTAGTTAATCCATTTACGTCTTGCTCTGTTTTGGTTAGCTTCTCGCCTTGTTCTGACTGTTCTTCAATTACAGCTGTCATCTTTCCGTTTATTTTATCAACTGCTAATTCTGTGTTTCTTCTCCAATCTTTTAAAGACAAAACTTCTTTATATGCTTGTTGTGTTTTAGTTAATGCAATTGCCTTAATTGTTCCAGAATATGCTCCGTTATATTTTAAAGTGTGTTCCATAACATAAGTTACATATTCTTTATCACTCTTATCTTTTACTTTTATCTTGTCCCCTAATTTAAGCCAAGGGTAGCCATAGTAGCTTAATTCTATCGGAAGATATGTAAGACCATTTAACACATTAAAAATACCATTTATAACCGTTTCTCGTTCTTCTGCTGATGTTAAATAATAATTGTCTGCTATTGTTATCTGACATCTATTCTCGTCTGTCACCCCTTCTGCTTCTTTTATTGTTTCTTCTCCATCTACGCCACTATTCATTTGTATTCTTACAGAGTTTACTGGTCCAAATACATTGTTGGGTTTAAATCCATCATAATTATTTCCATCAATTGTTTCTACTGCTTCTCCACTTACATCAAGATTTCTTACATAAAGTTTCCCGTCCTCTACATCTATTTCTGCAAATCCTCCTGTTAATTGTACTAGATTGCTTAATACTGTCTTCCTAGTTTCTCTATTAGTAAATGGGTTTCCTTTTAACATATAACTATTATTAGGGAAATTTTTATTCCCTAGTGTTAAACCAACTTGACTGCATAAATTTTCTAAACAAGCGTCTAGTCTTATAGGGTATGTATTGCTATCTACATATAGAGTGTCGAATTTTTTCATATAGTCATACCCCGTGAAACTTGTATTTCCTGATACTTCTTCTGTGTCTGGTTTCGGAATAGTATATGTTCCTAGTTTTTGATATTCTTTTGCATTGTTTATTTCTATTCCTGTTTTTATATTTATATCTTTATTTTCTAGTGAATAGTTGCCATCATCTAATAACTTAACTGTCGCCTTTTTAGCAACAGTAGTTCCAATGAATTTGTCGTTTACATAACAGCTAGAATTGATTTCAAATTCTTGCAAGTCATCATTTTCTGTTATATTAGTTGCAGTTCCTTTTATATTTATAGTTGCATATTTTAAATTTTGAACGTCTGATTTGCATTCCTGTTTAAATTCATTACTTGCCCTTTTTCACACCTACAATTCTATTAATGATTGACTTACTGCGTCATATAATTTTCCTACACAATCTATGTCGAATAACATTGATACTTTTCTATCTCCTCTATATGCACTTATTGTTTTGTTCTCTCCCGTATAAGGATTGAAAAATGTAACACTTATTGCTCTTCTTGGTATGTGGGAATAAAATTCTGTTAATTGTGCTTGGAATAAAGGAGTGGTTTTTAATATAACTTTATATTTTGTTCCAATGTAATTTAATCTCATTGTACCTTTTGCATTTCTTCCCGCTTCTAAACTTAAGTCATATTCTTCTATCTCATAACCTGCTATAAAGTCTGGTTTATAGCCTTCTATTGAAATCAAGTCTCCTGATACATAAGTTTTGCTTACAAATTCTGATATATATCGTTTACTCCTTTATTTCACTCCTTTATACTGGCACTGGGAAAGGTAGCTCTCCTGTCTGCTCTACATATTCTGTAAATCCTTTTGAAGCTTTTCTTACTATTATTCCCTCGTCCGCTTTTGCTTCAATATCAACCTGTACCTTTGCTTTTTGCATTCCGTTAATTATTGCTCCTACTATTATCTCTCCAAGATTATTGTTATTTATTTTTGTTGATATATTTCCTGATATACTTCCATAGTCTACAAACTCACTTGCATTTACTGACAATTCTTTTGTGTCTACTTCTATTCCATCACTAAACTCTTTTATTGGGTTGTCAAATTCATTTAATAATTTATTAGAAAAACCCGAAACAGTATTTAATACATTTCTGCTTTCTTTTTTTACACCTAATCCAAGACCTTCTAGTAGTTGAACACCGAATTTATTAGTTTTTCTTGAAGGAGAGTGTATTCCAAATGTATTTTTGAATCTATTTAAAACGTTAGTAGCAAAACTAAATGCTGTACTTAATGTTCTTCCCTGCCAATAATTGTTTTGTAAACCATTTCTTAAACCTTTAATTATGTTTATACCAACATCTTCTGACAAATCTCCTTGTTTTAAACCCGCAATTACTTTGTCTGCATTAGCAATTCCACATTGTTTCAATATGTTTCTTTGCTCATCTTCTGATAATCCTTGCATATAGCCCTTAACTACTTCCGTAGCTTTTTGTCTTGCTTCTGGTGATACATCAAATTTATTTATAACTTCATCTGTCAATTCTTCTGCGACCTTACTTGCTTCTGGTGTTTTGTCATATATGTTTTGAATTAAAGTATCTAAAAGATTCCTTGTAAATTTTTCTTGTGCTGTTCTAACATTTGTACGGTCTTTTTCAGAAATAAATAATGGGTCCGATAACATTTTTGATATTGCATCCTTTTCTTCTTGAGAAAATTCAACAGCTTTACCCTCTTTATCTCTTATTTCTCCGCCATTTTCAATAATTTTATTTAATATTCTTGCTTGGTCTTTTATGTCCATAAAATATGGGTCAGCAAGCAATTTACTCATCATTTTTTTCTCTTCATCTGTAAATGTTATAGCTTCTTTATTAGCATTTCTTATAGTTGCACCATCTTCTGCAATTTTTTCTGTTATTCTTACAAAATCTCCTTGCTTAATTTGAGAACCTTCTGTCCAATTGTTGCTAATTATATCTTTCTCAACATCAGTGAATGTTATTCCTTGTAAATACCCATCTTTTATTTGAAAACCTGCCTCTTGTAATCCAACAATTAATTTAGGAAGACTTGTTGACTTGCTTTCTATTAATCCGTTTACATAAGTATCAAATGTATTTTTTCCTTCTCCACTTAAATCTACATTTCCAGTTTCTTTTAAAGCGTTATTGACTTCATTAACAACTTCTTTCATTTTGTCAGATGTTTCTGTTCCGCTTTCAATAAGTTGTGCTTTAATTGTCCCAAAAGTTCCTTTATAATCTCCTTTTATTTTATCTACATCTACATCGAAACTTTCATTAACTTTTTTCTTATATGCTTCCAATGATGATATTAATTCAGGGTCTGTTGTGCTTTCTATCATTGTATCTACCATATTTAAAGTTTGAGTTCTTGCAGTTTCCATCTCTGTTATAGTATCTTGCATTGATGTTTTTAGTTTTTCAACAAATTCCTTTGCTTTCTCTGGATTTTCTAAATTTATTTTTTTATTATTGTAATCATCTATCAATTGATTATATTTAGTTTTATGAATGGAAACTTTTCCATTTAATTCGTCCATTTTTTCGGTTAATTCTAAAACTTTTTTAGAATATTCTTCTGTTGAAATTCCACCTTTCTGTCTAGCTAACTCTAATTCTGTCATTTGGCGTTTTAGTTCAGCTGTCTTGTCTCCTTGCATTGTTTGATATCTAACCAAATCATCTATCATTTTATCTGTTTCCTGTTTACTTGTTGTTCCTAATTCCTCCATGTGTCTTGCAACACCTATTAGTGAAGAAACTATTTCATTAGTATTGTCATTTGTAATTTCTGCAAGGGTTGTGAAATCTTCTTTAATTGTTTTAAAATCTTGTGAATTTATATCGTAATATGCCGATTTTATTTTTGTAGCTAAATTTTCAATGCTATTAGCTGTTTCATTATATTTTTGATTATTTTCATTAATATTAGTTGTGCTATTATTTATGTGTGTTGTAAAAGATTCAATTTTTCCTTTTAATTTATCATAATAAGCTAAGACTCTTTCCATTGATTGTCCTTGATTATCAAAAAGAGATTCTAAAGCTTTTCTTTCTTTAATTTCTTTAACTCCTTTTTCATAACCTAGAAGAGCTGTCACAATTGCTGAAGCTCCACCTACTATTGCTCCTACAGCTGTTCCTGCCGGTCCAAAAACTGAACCTATTAGTGCTCCACTTCCTGTTGCACCTGCAATTCCTCCAGAAAGTTTTAGAAATGCTTCATTAGTATTAGAAGTTCCTTTTGACAAATCTTTCATCGATTTATATGCTAATCCACATGAACCAACTAATCCAGCTATACCACCTGCCACTTTTACTGTTGTTGGAATTAGATTTAACATATCTTTACCTGCTTCTGAAAACGCTTGTCCTGTTGTAGCACCTAATGCTTTATAATATTTAAAATTAGTTGTTAAGGTTTTGCCTGCTGTAGCTACACCTCTAAATCCTTTACCTAATGAAGCTAATCCTGTTTGAAAACTTGTTGTAGCAACTTTAGTTCCTAATAAAACTTTTCTTAAGGTATTTAACCAACCTATCAATTTCAATATTTTGGCTCCAATATATAATGCACATATTGTTTTTAGAATACCTAATATAGTTTTTGCCTGTTTGCTCATTCCTGTGTATTCCCAGCTTATTTCTCCTGTTAATGGATTTATTTTTTTAGTAAATCCTAGCCACTTCATAATTTTATCTCTTATATCTGTAGCTTTATTTTTCACTTTACCCATTAAATTGTCATATTCTTTCATTGCGTCAAGCAATCTTTGGTCTATACCTCCACCACTTATTCCTCCTGAGCCACCGCCAGAACTGCTTGGTAATGTTATATTATTAATCTCATCGAAGCCCATTAATTGATTCTTTAATTCTTTTGCTTTTCCGCTTGCTGTTCCTAAATCACTTGCTAAGTCATCTGCTCCAATATTTGCACTTAGGTTTACCTTTTGGTCCGAAACTTTAAATCCAAATAATTTCGCAATCATCTTTAGTAATTCATTTATTACCATCATTATTGCGTTTACGTATGGTAGTACTCCTCCCAAAAGTCCTTGCCATAAATTTCCCATATTTCTTTTAAAGGCAACTACTTGAGCATTAAATATTCTTAATTGGTTTGCAGGGCTTTCCATAGTATTTGCAAAATCGCCTTGTGCTATTTGTGCTTGTTTTAATACGGCAATATAACGTAATACCATTTTCTCTGCTTGAGACATATTTTTTACACTACGTTCTATTCCTAAACTATCTGCAATAGGTTGTAATGATTGTTGTGTTATGTCAAGTCCTAAATCTCTTAATGGTTTAGTTTGTCCAGCTAAGCCTGCTCTTAATTTTTGCATTGCATTTTCTGGGTCTATATTATATAAAGATGATAAATCATAACCTAATTTAGTAAAATTTTCTGATAGAATATATGCATATTTTGCACTTATTCCCATAGATTTTGACATAGAATTAAATAATGCTTGATAATTCATACTTTCTTCTATGTTTACACCTAGTTTTTCTTCTAACTCATTTTGAAATTTTACTGCTCTTTCATAATACTGGTTTAATCCTTGTAAGCCTTTTCCCATAGATACACTAAAAAGGTTTGCAGTTTCTACAAATTTTACACTTTCATCTGTCATTCCTTGTAGAGTTTTAATCATCTTTCTACCAGTCACAACAGCTGTTCCTATTCCTGCAATACCTTTTAAAGTTTTGCTAAAACCAGAAGATTGCTTTATCTGATTATTTAACTTTGGAATACCTGTGTTTTTACCAATTTTGTCTAATTGACTTTTTAAATCTTTAATAGCATTTTGTATTTGATTAATTCCAGTTATTACACCTTGATATTCCAGATTTACTCTGTCTTCTAATGTATCAACCCTTTTTAGCACTCCTTTGTTCTAGCATTATTTTTGCATTTAAAAGTTGTTGTTTTATTTTGTTTTCAACTTCTTTGCTTTTTTCTAATTTATTTAATGGCTTGTCTTCAAGTTCAATCGGTTTGTTCGGGTAGTTTACGCCTTTACTAAAAGCCGATGTTACTGCTATATAAGTGTAATAGCCTTGTAGCCAAGCACTTGTATTCATCATTTCTTTTTGTAATTTTGCTTCTTCTTCTGTTTTTCTCATATATGAATTTCGGTATGTCCAAAGCAAGTCTGGTTCATCGTTCCAAAATTCTTGCAAGGGCATACCGAACTTGTATTGCTAATGGTATTAAATATTTATAAAACAGTTCTTGAAGCGTTTTTACTTTCTCCCCATCTGTTTCTAAATTTCTACTATTTCTATTTCCTTGATTTTCTTCTTTCCAGCTGGGGCTCCTGAAAAAGTCGAATATTGTTCCATAATGAAACTTGATATTTGTCCAATATCTACGCCTTCTTCTTCACTCATGTTTTCTTCTATATAATCATTTAATATTTGATTACATTCTGCTACTGTATTTTTAGGTTGTTTTTCCAACATACCAAAATGTAATAATTTTGCTGTTCCTTCTACTGGTGCCTCATCCATTGAATTTAATGCTTTGATAAAGCCTTCTTTTTCTGCTTTTAAAACAGAAGCTCTGCTAGAAAAACCTATTAAATATTCTTTTTCTTTAACTACTAATTTCATAAATTTACTCATACTAATTTACCTCCATTTAAACCTTTTAGTTATGCACTTACTGTTGGTAACAATGCTGTAACTTGTGTTGATGTTTTATAATCTATTGCTTCTGGTGTTATTGTTAATGTTGCTTCTATTGGTGCATTTTGTGATACTGCATTTATTCTTGTTCTTGCATTACCTTTTATTGTATAACCTGTTCCATCTGGGAATTTTACTAAGAAATCATGTGTTTCTCCGTTACAATAAGGCATTACTTTATTATGGAAATTTTCTTCTGTATAGTTATATAAGAAGCTTTGTGCCGGGTTGTCTCCTCTACCACCTATATAACTTTTGTTTTTGTCTTTTAATGTTGTTACTTCAATTTGTTCTGGGTCTGAACCAGTATCTGGTACATCTTTAATTTCTACTAACTCTGTAAATGAGTTTGCACCTTTCTTTTTTCCATATAACATTGTTCCAATGTCTGCTATTGCTTTTACATTTTCATCTGACCTTTAAATTACCTCCTAAAAATAATTTTCTTTTCATTAATTGTTGCCTCTGCTCTCATATATAGCCTGTCTACGTTTCTGTCAATATTTGGTGTTGGTTTAGGTTCTGCCACCTTCATTAGATAGTGCCCCTCGAAAACATCATATATTAATTTTTCTAGCTCAGCTATAATGCTTTGCCTTGCAACCTTTTTATTTCCAACAGTTTTATCTGTCGAATAAGCTTCTATATCGAATATCAAACGATATTCTTTTTCTTTATGTGCTAATGTTTCATCTTTAATTATTAATTTACATTCTGGTATTACTACTAACGGGAATTTGTTTATTTCTTGAGGTGCTGATTTTAATACTTCTGGACTAAACTTAGACTTGCTTTGTATATATTCTTTTGAATACTGATACATTTCATCATATACATCTGGTCTTGCCCTTTAAATCAACTCCTTGTTTCTCTTAGTAGTTCTTCCTCTGCTATTTGTGGGAACATTTCTCTTGCTCTTTCTAATGCTTCATAGAAAGCTCTTTCTGCTGGCAATCCTTTTGTCCAAGCCCTTAATGTTCCACTCTCATCTGTCCATTTATATGGATTAGGGTCATTTTCAGTAGTTGGGTACCACCAACCTTTTTCTCCATGTCCATTTACATCATATTTCCACCCTGCTTTTGCTAATGCTTCTGCTGTGTGTGGTATTTGAGAACCTATTATGCCTGTCCCATATTCATGGTATGTCCATTTCTCTTCAGTATTTCTAATTCCTGCTACCGCTGTTTTACCTTTTGTTGTTGCCGGTATTTTTTCTGTATCTGGGTAAACATCTTCCATCATTATATCTGCTAGCCTATCTACAATTCTTAAAGCTACTTTTGGAATATTCTTTTTTTTAGTTTCATATCTTTGTATCATTTTATCTAAATCCGATAAAGATAATTTTACTTCATTAACTTGTTTGCCCCTTTATATCACTCTATTTTTTCAAAGTATATTGCTATTTTTCTATTTTGCTCTCTTACGGAGCTTATTCTATAATTAGCCTTGTCACCACAAACGCTCTCATTAGTAGGTGTTGTTCTGTCTAAATATGCAACATCACCTTCTTTAAATTCCCCTAAATATTTGTCATAATCAACAAATACTCTTTGCATTTTAGAAGTTTTACTCCCATATTCTGCAACATCACTTTCTCCACTTAATGGCTGTATATTGAACTTTCCATAATATTTAGGCTTATCATATTCATTGATATTGTTTCCATAATCATCTAATGTTTCTTTTAATAGCTTTGCAACATATAAATCCTTTTTCTGACAATCTCTTCTACTCAACTAGGAACACCTGCCTTTGCTGGAGGCAATTCGTTCAATAAGTCTTGTGAAAGTCCGGCTCTTGCATAGCTTTCAGAAACTCCATTTTCTGACCAACTAGTTAGATTCTCATTTCCTGCTAATTTATATAATTCTATGGCACATTTTGTTTGCCATTCTCTGGCTCTATCATTTGGTAAGTCTGTTATTTCTTTATCAAAAGGGTAAACTAAATTTAAATATCTTTGCTTTGCTCGTTTTAGCTTCAATTTAAATATATCGTCTTTTCCATCATCATCTTTATCTTCGAGTATTTCTAAACGCATTTCTTTTATTTGTTCTTGTTCCGAAATCCTAATTTAGCCCTCCTTTTTCACTATTTTCACAACCTTTACCAATTGAATCTTATTTTTCTTACCCGCTTCTTCTAATTCTCTTAATCTGTCAGAAGATATTTTGATTCTATCTCCTACATTCATATCTTTATTAAGTTTTATATCAGAATATGGGTTTATAACTTCTACTTCAATAACTCTTGCCATTGTTCTTTTACACCTTCTTGTTTATATTTAACGTTTTTTGGTATATTTTTATAAATTTGCTTTATTTTATCTTTACTAATATTCATATCAAATGGAAGTATATAACCATTTTCTCCATCTTTTATTTCTTGCTTTGCATTAGGAAAAGGTGTTACTAATACTGGAACTCCTAACAATAAACTTTCATACATTGTGTAACAAAAGCTTTCTGTATCGCTTAATTGAACAACATAGTCATGATTTTTAATGACTTCTCCAATATTTTTTGTTATTGATTTTTGAATAATCATATTCTTGTATGATTGTTCATTATAAACGTTTGTGCCATATACATTCCATATATATGGAATATGCAATTCTTCTAATAAATCACATAGTATTTTCATTCTTTCAAAACCTTTTTCTTTTGTAAGTCTACATAAGCTTAATAGCTTCAAAGTTTTTTGAGAATTTACATAAGGTTTTATAAGAATATTAGGAATTATTATACTGTCATAACCATATTCTTTTTTTAGTGAATCTCTTGCACTTTCACTTACAGCTATAAATTGTGTATCTGGAGAATATTTTTTTATTTCCCAGTCCCAAAATCTTTTCATTTGAGACCAGTCTGAATGAACCATTTGATATATTTTTTTATATTTTACTTTTTCTATCATTTGATTATCTATTAAAACACTTGTAATTATTAATGTATCACATTCTATATCTGTAGGTTCGCATACAACATCTGCATACTGACTTAATTTTAAAGCATTATCAATATCTATATTTCGGCAAAGTAGCGTTATATCATATTCTTTATAAAATGTTTTACAAAAGTTTATAATAAACGTTTCAATTCCACCTATTTTATTAAAAAAATGTTGACACAACACTACTTTTTTCATATTTTACCTCTTACGCACTTATACTTCCATCATTAACTAAAACAACTTTTCTGCCTTGTGGTTTTGTGAATTTTGTTGCTAATCCAGTAATTTTTCCATGATATAATTCGTTAGCATAATCTAAACCGAATTGTCCAAAGATTTGATATTTCTCTCCTGCACCTGTTTTAGCAAGTAATTCTCTAAAGAAGTTACCTTTGCCTGGTACTGGTTGTTCAATAGGTCTTATTACATCAAAGTTTACAAGTAATGCTGTTCCTGCTGGTAAGAATTGACCTAACATTAAGTCTACTTCTCCTAGAGGCATAATTAATTTTGTAATTTGGATTCCGTTTTCATTCCTTGTAGCTGGTGCTACTGTTAATCCATTTTCTACAGCACTTGCATTTACTTGATTTAGAGATACTCCATCAACCATTAAAGTTAATCTTGTTATATCTCCGTTACTATCGTAAATTTTTTGCATTAAATCATTTACTAGCCAAATGTCTAGTGGTTTTCCTCCTGCTGTTACAACGTTTGTTGTTATAGCTGAAACCATACCTCTTGTTTTATTTACTTTATCATCTGCATTTGCTTTATTGTATGTTCCTTGAATACAAGTTTTTTCAAGACTCCTTGCAATTTTCTTTAATTTATTTGCTGTTTGGAAGTCTAACTCAGTTTTTGGATTTGCTTCTTGTCCTGCTATGTTTGCTCCTGACAAAGTACCCATGTTAGACATTTTTGCATAAGATATTCCTATTGATTCATGGAATATTTGTGTTACGTTTGTATTTTGACTTCTTGTAATCAATGTAGCGTCTGGTGCTGTTAAAGAACCTTTTTCACTTATATTTGGTATATCTCCTTCTTCTGATGTGTAGTCTTGTCCTAATACGAACTCAACTGAATTTGAATAAGCTGTTTTTCCAGCTATCATTGATAAGAATGGTGTTCTTTCATTCCCTTTGTTAAATAATGCACCTGAATAGTTAGGTGTTGCAAAACTCATTGCGAAATTGTCTGCCCTTTAAATCTCTCCTTTTTTAATTTTCTTTTTTTATTTCTTCTTCTACAAGTCTTTGATAATAAACCATGTTGTTTATATCATTTTTCTTTGTAGCTTCTTCCAATAATTGTATATATTGGTCCTTTTTAGTTTTTGCACTAAAACTAGCATTCCCTGCTGGTGGTGGTGTAGTTCCATTTATAATGCTATCTTTCATTTTTGTTTCTATATCACTTTTTTGTTTAGTTATTGTTTGACATATCTTTTCAGCTAAAGTTCTTGTTTTTTCTTCATCTGTTCCAATTATGTCCTCAATAAAGTCTGAATAATCTTCTTCTTTTAATCCAGCACTAGCAAATACTGTTTTTGCTGTTGCTGTACTTAATTTTTTTAGTGCTTCATTATATGCTTTTTCCTTTTCTTTAGCTTCTAATGTTTTCTTTTCTTCTTCTGTCATTTTTGACTTTTTAAATTCGTCATATTCTGCTGTTATATCTGCAATAGCCTTATTTTTATTAGCAATTGCTTCCTTATTAGCTTTTCTTTCATTTGCAACTACAGTTGCTGGTACGTACGAAGTATCAACCATTTTTTGAATAGCTTCTACTTTCGCATTATCATCTAATTCAGCATTAGATAATAGTTTAACTAATTCCTCTTTCTCCATCTTCTTTTCCTTTCTCTCCACCTACCTCATTTTTTGCCAAGTGAGTGCTTGTATTGGTGTGGTTAGTGATACCCTCACTAACTAAGGTTTTTGTTGACTTAGAATCTTTTTTCCAAAAGTCCTCGCCAAAATAATCTTTCCCTTTTTGGTAAACATCATTAGGGTCTGAAAACAAGTCGCAAGTTACAAATGCTACTTCTGGTGGCACTTGTGCTGACATCATATTCATTAATCCTTGTGTTTTTACCAATAAGTTGTCTGATTTATTTCTTGTAAATTTAATATCAATATCACTTAATTTTAGTACTTTAATTTTTTCTTCTTTGTCTTTAGTTTTGTATTTACAAATACTTAAAATTAATTTTAAAAATTTTCTTTCTGACTTTTTAAATGAAAGTTCATCTTGTTTTGCTCTTTCATCTGCCATTGTCCAGCCTTCACCTAAAAGTCTAGCTTGTCCTGTATCTCCTCCACTTGCTTTATGATTAAGTCTTGGAATACCTACTATTGATAACAAGCTCTCGTATCTATCATCTGATACAACTTTTGTTTCTGTATGCGTTAACTGATTTGTTAATAATTTTACATCTGCAGGTTTGCCTGGGTCAGATGAACTAACTTGTATAGCTCCATTTGCTACTAATTTCTTAAATGTTATTAAATCTATTTCTTGATTTACAAATACCAATAAGCTTTGAATAAATTGGTCTATTCCATCTAAATCCGCCGATTTAATTTTATTTATTGCTTCTAAATCTGACATTACAAGTTCTATTAAACCAAGTCTTGAATTATTTAGTGGGTATTCTATAATTCTTTGCCCTTTTATTTCTAAGGGGTATGAATCAACCATTTCTTCACTAATTGGAATGCTTTGAGGCATTATTTTGTATTCTCCATTATCTTCCTTAAATATGTATTTATTTGTATCGGTATAAACTGTTACAACTCTATATTTAACAACCAACGGTATTTTATCATCGGTCATTATTTGGTCTACAAAATAGCTTATGTACCCTGAAAACAAAGGGTCTCCTTTTATGTCGTTTGAATACACTACAAATGTTCTTCTTGGGTCTGGAACTGACAATTCAAATGGTGCGTCATCTTCGTCCCCTTTTCTATCTGCTTCAACCCACCTGTAAGCAGTACCACAAATGTACTGCCACTCGGCAAGTTCTTTGTCTAAACTTGCTTTATCTTCACTTTCCATAAATCTGTTAAGTAAAGATATTTCTGGATTTAATGTTTCTCCTTCTTTTTCGCCTTTTTGAACATATTTGACTGGTTCTCCATACACATAAGATTTTTTAAATTCCACAATCTCAAAAGCATGGTTTTCCAATGTAATGTTATTTATCTCTGGTCTAACTATTTTCTTTTTGTCTAAAATTGGTTGTTTTCCTTTGTAATAATTGTATAAATAATCAATCTCGCCTGCATTAATCTCATGTTCTCTTAAAACTTCTGGTAGAATTTTAGATAAAGTCTTTTCGTTTAATTCTTCCTTGGTATATGAAGATAATAGTTTTCTTCTGCCAAAATATTGTACTGTTTTTGGTGTATTTTCTACTTCAGTACTTTCAATTGGTTCTGACATTATTTCTTGTTCAACATTTTCTACCTCTGAGTTCCTTTTATCTCCTCCATAAACAGAATTAGGTTGCAAACGGATTGCTCCATGCAACCCATTCCTAAGGTTAATGGAGATGAATTAGTTTAGATACTTAATCCCTCCGCCTATTAATTTCTTGTATCTTACTCCCTGACTATAATAGTCCTCTTCTTAATACATTATATTACACTTTTTCTCTATCTTAACATTTTTCCGTTTTATGTAACCTTGTATATACTTTTTATTTAATTCCGGCATATCTTTTTGAAATTCATAAGAAAATTTATCACATTCACTTACATATATTGTTATTAAATTTAAACTATCTCTAACTCTCGTGATTTTTTTCATGTATTCTTGCCTAAAATTTCCTGTTCTAAATTTATAACATTCTTCCCAATGCTCACATTTCCAACAAATATTCTTCCTTGCACCCTCCTATATATCTTTCATAGTAAATATATGAGGATTATCTAATATAACTTCATATAAAGCTGTTGCTAATTGATTAACTATTCTTTCATCTTGTCTTAAATCGTGCAAATCTAATTTTTCAAATATTCCATGTACTAATTCATGCAAGAATGTTTGGTTTTGTTGTTTTTGATTAAATCTGTTCGAAATTTCAATTATTTCTTTGTCATAATCAATTTTCCCATAACAATCATTAGGCAATTCAATTACTTGTTGTTTTTTTATTATTTCATACTCTTTATAACCTATTTTTACTTTCTTTGATTTCATTTTAAATTCCTAACAAGCTCCTGTTTATTGCTCTTGGTTTGTTAGGTTTCCCCCTCTCTAATATAATTTCTGTTACAAACAATGTCCCACTATCTGGAGCGTCATCATTTTTATTAGGGTAGTCAAAACTATATGTGGTTAAATTTTTCATAAAACGACCATAATCACTGTTTGGTTTGTATTTTGTTTTAGGTTTAAAGTACATTAGTTTTCTTAAAGTTCCTTGATTGTCCTTTATTCTTTTTTCTTTCTTTACTGTACTGTACTTTTCTGTTATAGTACAATAATATATATCTCTATCTTCTAGCATTTTATCTAATAGCACTTTTAATGATGTGTCTGTATTGTTTTCTATTACTAACCAAGTAATATGATGTTCTTCTATTTTTGCAATAATTTCTTCGTATAATTCGGTCATTGCTTTTTTCTTAAAGATAACATCTATCATAAAATAAATTCTTCCATCTGTTTTACATATTGGCATTGAAACATTATCTTTACCACGCCTAGTTGTATCTAATACTGCTAATGAATAATTGCTATATGCCGGTGTTCCATCTTCATTTACTGGCAAATCATCAAAATGATTTAATAAATCATCTGCAAAATCGAGTCCTTCTGCTGGTATCGGGTCTTGTTGATACACGCAAGCCCATTGGAACTCATCTGTTACATCTCTCAACTGTCTTGCTTCTTCTGTTGTCATTACAGCCTTACAAGTTGTTTCATCATTTTCGTCTAGTAATGGTACTCTTATTACTACTGTTGTTCCATCTTTGCTTTCCCATACATATTTAAACTTATCGCTTGGAACTAGTTCTGATATTGCTTCTCTATCTTGTATAATTCTATTTAAAATATCTTCCGGAGACCACATTGTACCTGCAAATATAAACTTTGTACTATCTCCGTCACGTCTGTTAATCCAGTTTCCTGTCCATTTATTATATAGCCCTTGATGTATTGTACTGTCTGTTGCCTCTTCTGCACCTTTGGTCATATCGTCAAATATCATTGCCTTGTTGGCTCTTTTACCTGTAACCTGCCCATCTCTTGATACTGCTATATGTGAGGCTGGTACCGTACTGTCTTTTAACTTCCAGTTATATACCTCTTTTGTGGCAAATGGATTATCTCCATACTGTCTATACTCTGGAAACACATCTCTGAATCGCTTGTCTGTTATAATCTCTCTTACGTTTCTACTAAATCCTGCTACTAAGTCATCTGAATAAGACATTCTTATCACGGAATAGTTTCTGCTTATTCCATATAGCCAAGCTGTCCAATATGTTAATGTAACTGATTTACCAGCACTAGGGGGGTAAGAAGCTATTATATACTTTAATTTTTCTGAAAATGTAATCTTATTTAAGTAGAACAAAAAAGGCTTTAAAATGCCTCTTCTGCCCGCTAAAACCTTCTTTGAATTATTCATCTCCATATAATCAAAAAAGTGTTCTAACGACCTTCTGCCTGCAAATGCAAGTGTTTTTTCATATAAACTATAATATTGTGATTGAAACTCTAAACTACTATTTATAATTTTATTTTCTGTTGCTGGCAATAAAAATATGATTGCATATTTACAAGCATTTAGCTCAATATTTTTTCTATCTGGACTATTAACACCACTGTCAAAATATTGCAATAGCAACTGATACAAGTTTTCACACATTGTATAATAAGAATATTCATCTATTTTTTTGTTTGATTTTAGAAGTTTTATTATTTCTTGTATGGTATTCTCATAATCTTGCCTTTATATCACGCCTTTTTCTATCTGTTCCAATTTCTTCATACCATCTTCTGTTTTTGGTAATCCTACTAATCTTACTATGCTATATTTTGGTACATCTAGGGCTATTTCTATTCTTCTCGCCATATATGGAGATATTCCAAGTTTCCCGTTTATTATATCTGAAATGGTATGTTTCCTAACACTTTCATTTTCTTTAACTAAGCCCAACTCGTTAAGCCTGTCTACTAATGCTTGTTGTGTCATATTCTTTTTAATTAATATTAACTTAATATATGTACCTATATGCATTATTTACCTAACTTTCTAGCTCTTTTTTCTGCTTTTCTCTTTTTATTTGCTTGTGTTTTTGCAAATTGTTCTGCATATTTCCTTTTGCGTGTTTCTCTATTTGATTTATCGTGCAATCCCATCTTAATTACCTCCACATAAGAACTTTAGTCCCTTATCAGTTTTACATTTTATTTCACTCAATCTAGCACATTTCTTAAATAATTTTTCACTATATTTTCTATTCCATATTTTATTTTTTTGTCCCCAAAAGCCTGTGGGCTTTATTATTTCTATTCCCTTTTCTAGTTCCCATTCTTTTATTGTTTGTTTTCTTTCAAATTTTCCCATAATAGCTCCTTTGTAATAAACACTTTTATTTTTTGGTCTGAATAGCTGGACTCGAACCAACTCTCCATGCGCCCAAAGCACGCGTGCTACCATTAAACACTATATTCAGATGTTTTTGAGAGATATTACAATATCTCTCGTCATTAAACAGGTAATTACCTTGTTCAATATATCTAATGGTTGCGGAGGGAGTAATCGAAACTCCATTTACGGCTAAGGAGACCGTTGTGCTACCATTACACTACCCCGCGATATACAAACATATTATTAGAGTTTCCCCTTACAGTAGTTTTATCTTCTTAATTATTCAACCACCGAGAGAGCAAGTCTGAGCATAAAGTTGCGACCTCTATACTTCTTGCCCCGTTCTAGCTCGTACGAGATTGATTTCTCGTAAATTTCACCCATCATTCAGATAATTTTATGTGTATTAACCAATCTAATACCTATTGTTCTGTAAATTGTCTCGTATTGGGCTACTTTAACCTAGTTATGTCTTATAGTTCTCTTTCAAGAACATCACGAGAAATAGCCTTATTTAGCATTACCTACATTGCTTCATATTTGCTAGATATGAGGTATAGGCTTATTGACTACTAGTCCGTCTATTGTGGCTACGACAACTCTAGTGTTTTATTAAGCGATAAACCCTGCACATTGCCCATTATTGAATTTTACCTCTCCTCTACATATATCTCTATACATAGAAAGCAACCTTACAAACGTATTCGTATGTCTGACTACTTATCGAACAATTCCAAGCTGTATGATATTACAGTTTAGCACTTGGGTAATAATATGTTTAATGGCACGTGCAATAGGATTTGAACCTATATCTTGCAGTTTTGGAGACTGTTGTTTTTCCAATTAAACTATGCAACGTATATACAGGAATTGCACAATACTAGAAGATTTATCTTCCAGTATTTATACAATACCAGAAACCTTTTCTACTCTTGGTAGATAGGTAATTTATTTCACAACCCTTTAACTATAAGAATAGTTAGTAGCTGTTGAAAACTAATTTAATTCAATATTTTCTATTTCTGCTCTGATTTGTAAAGATTTTAAATATTGTTCCATATTGTATTTTTGGTCTTCTAATACTTCAATTGGACAAGTTGGTGTAAATCCTAATGTTTTAGCTTCGTTTTTCACTAACATCTTACACAATTTCTCGTATCTTATTTTTGTTTGATAATATTCTGCTTGAAACCTTTTCTTATAATCAGAACTATTCATTAAATTAATAGTATCATTTAATTCCATCTTTTTTGGCAATTTTATAACCAATTCTTCTGGTGTACATTTTATTTCTGCTCTATTACACATAGTTAATTTCCCTCCATTCTTATACATTTATTTTCAAATTTTTTATATGCGTCAAAATACAATTCTTTTTTATCTCCATTGTATGTTAGTTCATAATACATACCATCTTTTAGATTGGTAGATAATAAAGCTTTGTTATTTTGTAACGTTTTACAACTCCAAACTACATATACATCTTTGCTTTCTATAAAGTCATTTTCGCCTTTTAATGTATCAACATGGTCATTATGATAAAAAACAACTTGATATATACATTCTCTTATAAATTCATCATTGCCCATATTACTGAACCTCCCTTGTTATTCCTTTTATAGCCCAGAATTGAGCTTCTTCTAATTTTGTTAGTACAAGTGATGTTTCTCTACTAGGTTTGCAATTATGGTCTATCACATCATACATATTAGAAAATGAACTTCTAATTAGGTCTATTCTATCTTGCTGTTCTTTACTTACTTCTACAAATTTTGCTCTATCATTCATTGTTTTTACCTCCAAATATATTACTTAATACATTTACCACCATTGCTGTGCATAATCCGTGCCAATATGTCCATATAAAGCCTATTTTAAATGCCCATACTATTAATGCTCCTATGCCCCAGAACACTAAGCCCGACAATGCCAAGTCTAATATAATGATAAGTATTATAAACAATATTGCTAATGTTCCTCCTGTTGCTGTGCCAATTAAATTTCCTATTTTCCTAAACATACTTTTTCTTCCTTTCATCAAGTTTCATACTATTATTTTATAAACTCAATATCTCCGTCTCTTATGTCAGAAATGCTAATCTGCTCTTTTGGTCCTACTGACATAACCAGTTCATATATGGCCTTTTCATATCTGTCTCCATAGTACCTATATTTTTCTGTTGGATTAAGACTTATTAAGTTTCCTTCAAAACCTCTACACTTTACTTTCATTTTCAGTACTCTCCTTTTATCAATATTGGAATATCACCTAAAAGCTTATCAATCTTTGATATTTCTTCTTTATAACTCTGAGCTAGTTCTTCATTGTTACCAAAACAATATATAGCTTGCTTAGCAAGATTAAATTTAAGTTTTGCTAATAATTTGCATAATTCCATGTAATCTTCTTCATTGTCCATAAAAATCTCCTTTAACTATAAAGTCTAGCCCATCTACTGTACTCAAATGTCTTTGATAAAGTCCTATTTACCCTAGCACCTCTCATAAAAATGTATGGATTCACTAAATAATTGTTTTCTTTGCCTGTTTTTACCTTAGCAAATATCTTTTTACTTACTAATTCCTCTACTGCTCTTGCAACACTTATGCCAGAAACAAAGTCGCATTTTCTTTTTATATCATCTAAAGTCAATTTAATACCGTTGTCAAAAGCTAAATACCCAGTATCATACCTGATATACTGCAACATTTCTAAACATACTGACATTTCTGCCGAAGATAGCTTCTCTCTTGCCAACACGCTTGCTGATTTTAGAAAAAATTTTACATACATCTCCGTTTTTTGTAATTCATCTGTATTTTTTAAATAATCTATTGACTTTTTTCTTAAAATTCTATCTCCCTCATTAAGTTCTACATAGTTCCTGATAAAATCTCCCCTAACATATATCAAATTTGATATATATAACCCCGTTTCATATATCATTTTTGATATATGTACTAATTCTATATTCCTTTACTCTCCCTAAGTATTGAACTCATTTTTTTAGGTTTCAGTCCTCTTATTTCTATAATTCAAATATTTAGGGGTAAAAAAATGGTTATCAAGCAGACAGATTCTACTGCCCACTCAATAACCTAGCTAGATTATATTAATTAGATTTTATCAACAAATAATTGTTTGTCAATGCATTTTTGTAAAAGGTAATTAAAAGGTAATAGAGTTGTAACCCCTTTTGGTATATGGAAATTTGTGAGGAGGTAACTCAACCCCCTGCCCTGTCTACATTATAGGGGTGGGGTACCTATATATTTGAAACATTGCACAAAATTATTGTTACGTGCAAAGTTTTAAACCTGTCCTATTCCCTGCAAAGTGTTGGTATCACTGCGCTATAGCATTTTACATTAAAATTATACAAAAAATATACAATATTTTAATTGGAAAATACAAACAAACAGAGGTAACATAACACCCTTATAATATTCCCCTTAATCCCTTATAATACCTTACATGATACATTGTATAACACCTACACAATGCACCATACTACAATGCTACAATAGTATATGTCACAACATGTCGAATACTGTCGTAATAAAATAGTTGTAATATGTAGGATTCTAATATAAAATAATGTTAATATAATATAAAGGGGTGTAATAAATGGAAGAAAACAAAGTAAAATTATGCAAAAAATGGTGGTTTTGGGTATGTATTGTATTGTTGGCTTTAATTGTAGGCTTTGTATTTATAATGATGGTTGGTTTTAAAATTGCTACATCTAATATAAATAAAGTAGCAAAGATTATTCAAAATATAGACAGTGAAACGACTGTGTATAGTTCCGCTGGTAATAATACAGTTGTAGTCGAGATCCCAAATTATAAAGACGAAACAAAAAAAGAAAAAAAAGAAGATATACTAAACTCTATAAAAACTTTGGCTAAAAAAGGCGGAGAACTGGAAACCTATTCAAAATTTATATTAATAACTAAAACAGGAACGGACAACAACCCAGAATATTTTTACTCTACGGCAATTTACAATTTACCAGATATGACAGAAAATTCTACATTAAGCAAAACTTATGTTGATTTTGTAGAAATAACAAAAGTATATGCAAATACTTATAGTTATTCCAATACTACAGATATTTCTACAAATAAGGGCGAAGATATAACACTAATAGCAGGCAATTATATTGTGGGGGAAGACATCAAGCCGGGCAAATACAACGCTATCGCACAATCTGGGAGTGGCAATTTTTTTGTTTACGGCACTACCTCAGTAAATGAAATTATGGGGACGACTGACAATAAATATTATTTAAAAAATTATAACAATATTACTTTAAAAAATGGTGATACCGTAGAAATACATGGCAAATTAAAATTATTATTACAAGCAAAGTAAAACCACCAAAAGAGGGTGTCTTAAAATAGGACCCTCTTTATTTTTTTGTATAAAATTATTAAAAAAGTTTATAATAAATATTGACACGTATTAACGAATATGGTATAATCAATATATCAATAAAAAGGAGGTTAAATTGTGGGAGAAACTAAAAGAGATTATAAAAAAGAACAAGAGCGCGAAAAAGAAATAGTAAAAAGATATATTGTAAGAGTTCCAAAATATATGGCAAACGCACTTGATGAAAAGCTAAAAAAAGAAGGTAGAACATATTCAAGTGTAGCGCTTGAAGCAATAGAAAAATATTTAAAAAAAACATGAAAAAGTTTATAAAAAAGCTTGACACGTATTAACGAATATGTTATAATATAATCAAGTTAAGGGAAAGAATAAAAAAACTGATACAGTGTGACAGCCTGAGAAACTAAAACACTATATCAGCTCCAGAAAACCTCGAAAGGTGTTTCTATATTTATTATAAAATAGAATATAGAAAAAATCAACCACCTTTTGAGAAAAAATAGAAAGGTGGTTTTATTTATGGAAATCAAAACAAAATATGTTGAAAAAATCAACGAAGAAAAACAAGGAATTGAACTTTATTTTAAAGAAATACCAACAAAAGAAGAACGCGAACAATTAAAAGCAAACGGTTACAGATGGCACAAAGCAAAAAAATGTTGGTACATTAAGCAAAGCAAAACACAACAACCTATTGAATTAGGATCCAAAGAGATAGAAAACTCTTGCAGTGGTTATGGTTGGAAAGGTGTAAACAGTGACAAGCACTTGTCAATAGTCGAAATCGCGAAAATAATAAAAAAAGAATTAAAAAGGGTTTTCCCTTCTGCTACTTTTTCGGTAACCACTGAAGGTAATTGTTACTATAATGGTTTAAATATTTCATTAATGAAAGACACTAAAAACCCTTTTAATGATTACGAAACAGCAATAAAAGAAGCTAGCAAAAGCCCCAAAACAAAAATCATTGAAAATTATGACAATTGGGTCGGTTTAAATGATACTGATATATGGGAAAGTGAGCAGAGAAAAAAAGAATTAAAAAGCAGATTAGAAAATAAAAATATAACAATTAACCAATATCATATTGACAGCGACTTTGAGCTTTCAGAATATGGAAAAAAGATTTTTAAATTTGTAAAAGACTTATGCGATAGCTTCAATTACGATGACAGCGATTCAATGACAGACTATTTCGATTGCGGATTCTATCTTGAATTGAAAATCGGCAAATATGATAAAAGTTTTGAACTAGTAAAAGCATAATAAAAGGGTTGAGCTAACGACCTAAAACGGGCAATTGACAAGTAAGAAAAAATACAAAAGAAAGGAATTTGAAAAAATGAAATTAAATTATAAAAAAATAAAAAGAAATATTTTAATAATAATATTTATAATTTTAGCAATTAAATATGTTCAACTTATGCATAATTATAATAAAAAAAGCCTTGCAACTTACAACGACTATTCTACACAATGCGAAATTGCAGGCGTAAAAGTAAATCGTGAAAGCTACAACGCTTATATAAACAATTTAAAATAATAATATAATAATATTTCTTACTTGTCAATACTAAAAAAGGAGTGATTTAAAATGGATACATTAGAAATAATTAGATTAGCATTTTTAAAATATAGATTATCAGGTCGCAGGAGTATGAATACGTTCATATTTACACAAGCAAAAAACAATAAACTTACAGACGAGCAAATCGAAAATATATTAAATGAATTAGAAAAGAAAATAAACTTATACAATAAGAAAAATACGCCCGAAGAACTAAAAGAAGCAAAATTCACTTGTAATATTTTCTAAAATTTGGTAAAATAAGGAGGTAAAATAATATGACTTATTCAGAAAGGTTATATATTATGGAAAGTAAACAAAAAGCAAAAGAACGTGAAGAAAAAGAAAATTTAAAAGAAATTGCAAAAATAGAACGTAAAAAAGAACAAGAAAAAGAACAAAAGCAATATGAAAAAGACTTAAAAATTGCTTGCTATCATGACTTAAAAGATTCGTTTGATAGAGTCTTTGAGAAACATCTCGCTACTTACCCCGAATTTAACGAAAACGGGAAAATTGTTTTACAAATGCAACTTGCAAGATTTTATGACGTAAGTATTAGAAATGAATATATAAAAACATTCGGTAAAGCATTAGTTGAACAAGACTATATAGATAGTATTTACGATAAAACATTACAAGAAGTATATAAAAAATGGGTAAAGCATTTTGACGCTAAGCAAATAGAAGAAGCACAGCAAAAAGCAAAACAACAAGAAGAAATAAACAAGTCAAAAGCTTTCAAAATATTTATGGGTCTTGTTTTTACTGGTGTAATTATTTGGTTGTTGTTAAAATTTGCTTTAATTGTTGGTATTGTATTAGCAGTTATAATATTTTTAGTGATATTAGGTTGTGCTATGAATTAGTAATATAAGTATATTAGAATGTAATAAGATGTAAGCCGTTACCTTTGGAACGCATTCTAAAAAGGAGTTTATTATGAATAAACAAGAAATGGAAAATTTGAAACAGCTAACGACGTTGACATAGTAGCAATAAAAGAATAAAAATATATATAAATGACAATTAGACCTTAAAAAGAAGCTAAAAAGCTTCTTTTTTTTGCGTTTCTTGTTATTTCTATTTATTGGCATTTTAAGCCTTTTTACATCTTCAACAGGTACTTATATTAATTGCAAAAATAAACCGCTTAGAATTAATTCTTATGGCTCATTTTTCTTTGATTTTTCAATATTTTCGTTGATTTACTTCGCTTTTTTATATTTGTAAAATCTTGTAAAATATTTCGCCTTTCGCTCCTGTATTGTTGCTATTTTGGCAATAATATTTAAGTCAAAATCTTTTGCAGGCACCTTCAAAAAAACTCAACCTAAAATCTTTTTCCAGTGCCATGTCAAAATTTTCTGATATGAAATCTTTTTCCAGTCAAAATCTTTTTCCAACTGTTTTCTTAATCAAAATCTCTTATGGTATATATTTCCATTTATTTTACTCTCCCTCTACTTTATAATTTTTTTTACTTAATTCTATTGTCTTTAAACTTTTTCCAGCCTTTATGGCTTCTATCATTGAATTTATTTTTGATATATCTGTTTCACTTTTATGTTCTATAACTATTGGAGCTGAAGCTTCTACTAACCCATGTGCTGTCTTTCCTCTAAATATTGTTGTTATTTCCTTGGTTTCTCCTAACTGTGCTGATGTTAGCATATTCTCTCTTATGTAGTCATCTATCATTAGCATTACTTCTTGTTTGGCTTCATCTGGAGAAATTAAATATTGATTATATGTAACAGTTGATATGCCAGCAAATGCACAGAAATTTTCTTTAGTTGGTGGGTATTTAAATTTTTGATTAATTTTTACCAATGCCTCTCTATAATAATCAAACACTATTTGCATTTGTTCTGCCGTGTACTTTACTTTTCCTCCAATTAAACTGTGTGGTCTTATTAATTCGTTTATTTCAATACAGCTTAATCCACTTACTTCTTCTCTTGAACTAATTTCTTGTGTTAATGCTTGTAATCTGCACTCCATATATTCTGGCAAATTATTTTTAAATTCTTCTAATATTTGATTTTCTCCAGATTTCACTAGTTGTTCTTTCTTCTTTTGTTCTTCCCTTTTCTTTATTCTTTCTTCTGATACTTCTCCTTTACTCCTTTGCTATACCTCCTCTTTATATTTGCAATTTTTCTTATTACATTGCTTTTCCTTTATATCTCTAGGTTCTAAATAACATTTATGTAATACACAATATGCTACTGCCTTGTGCCTTTCTCTTATACGACCATATAAAAATATCTCTTTATCTTTAAAGGTCTTCGTTCCTTTTCTAATTGTTTCTCTATAATTCATATTAGCCTCCTAGAATGGCAAAATATTTTCTATATTGCTAAAAGAAAATGAATCATTGCTTTTTTCTTCTTCTATGTCCTCGGCTATTCCGTCATTCTCTATTAAGTAACCTGTTCCAGTTATATTTTGAATTGTAATATACTCACTTATTTTTCTTTTTAATATACATATTTGTTTTTTTAAATTGTTTGAAATATATTTATCTAATGGTACCTCGTAAACTTTTTCCGATATTTCGTCATACTTTACTACTTTATCTTTATTTTCATACAATAGCTGTAAAATCTTGTTTTCCGTTTTTGTTAAATTAATTCTTTTCCCATCAACAGTAATTCTATGTTTTTCAAAGTCTATTTTCATTTGTTACCTCCTATTCACATGGCTTATTTCGTTAATTTTCTTCCATTTTCTATAAATGCTTCATTAAATTCATTGTATCGTGCTTTATAATAATCTCTTTGTTGTGTTATTGCTTCAATATTTAGTCTTTCTATAACTTCTACAATCTCACTCATATTATTTCTCCTTTTCTAATAATTCTTGTAAAACATGTATTGCACCTACAGTTTCGTAGTGTTCAACTGTATGTAGATTTTTCTTCAACTCTTCTATCTTGTCTTTTACTTTTTTAATTGGAATATAATCATCTAATAAGTGTTTGTAACTTCCATCTAAAAAACTACTCTTTGATATTACAATATATTTTTCATCTTCTATCGAATTTATTTGCAATGTTTGTATTGCAGATTTTACTACTTTTAATTCTTCATTTTCTTTTAACACTCTTTTATAGTCTGCAACTATTCTTTCTACTGCATTTAAAAAATCTGTTCCTACCCAATAATGATATTGTATTATTGTATCTTTATCGCATAAACTTTTTTCTATTAATGTTATATCTTCTTCTATACTATTTCCTTTCACTTTAAACACCTCCTAATTAAATAAATTTAAAAATATTTTTTCTAAAACCCTTACTACAATTGAGTTTCCGAGCTTGTTTATAAAGTTGGCTATTGCTATTTCCTGTACTTTGTGCGTTATAAAAATCCTCATCATCAAAACCCATTAACCTCCAACATTCTAATGGAGTAAGTTTTCTTATTCTAGGATTAAAATTCGTTGCAGTAATTGTTTCTTGATTTTCTTCAATTTTGGGTTCTCCATTCATAGTAGTCAAAGTTGGACTTATTCCATCTGGGCTATAAACTCTTTTAATTTGGTCTATACCTTTTATATCTAATGTTCCTATTTGAATACAGTTTGTTTGTTCTTTAATTACTGGTAAATTTTCTTTTAATTTTAAATTACATTCTAATAAATAATATTTTTTATCAACTTCATCTTCTAATATATCTTTAAGCCTTAATTTTAACTCTTCTTTTTCTGGAAATTTAAAATTACCATTATCTATGTCTTTTCTTATGCTGATTGTATATACTCTTTCTCTATTTTGTGGTATCCCATAATCTTTTGCATTAAGCACTTGATAATAAGAATTATAACCTAATTCATTTAACTTGTTGATATAGTTGTCAAAATTATGTTTATGCTTTTTACTTAACAAATTTTTAACATTTTCCCAAACTACATATTTAGGCTTTAACTTATTTATTATTCTGATACTTTCATACATAAGACTAGAGCGTGTTCCTGACCCTTCATCTCCACCCATCTGTAACCCTGAAATTGAATAGTCTTGACAAGGACTACCGTGCATAATTAAATCTACATTTATATCTTTATCCCACTCTCTAATATCTTGAGGTTCAAAATTTGTGCCATTTATTGCATTGTAACTCTTTACAGCATATTTATCAATTTCAACATAGTCAACTACATCAACATTCATTCCTATATTTTTGAGAGCTTTAGTGCATGCTCCAATTCCTCCAAATAATTCTATTAATTCCATTTCTTTTGACTCTTTAATTTTCTCTTCTACTTCTGCTATTTCTTCTCTTATATCTAAATCATCAGCTCCTACATCTAATCTAGCTTGCTGTGTTCGATATAATTCTTCTAGCTTCTGCTCTAATTCTTCTATACTATTTTCCACTCTTGTTTATTCCTCACTTTCTAATAGTTCTTGTAAAACTTTTATAATTGCAATAGTGTCTATTTCGTGTTCGTGTATTAAAGTAAAATCACAACAATTTTCTTGTTTTTCCACAATTTCTTTTTCTAATTCTTCTATCTTGTCTTTTACTTTTTGTTTTTTAATAACATAATTACTACTATTCTCAAATAAATCTTTTTCTAATTCATTACAATATGTTGTTCTTCTTCCTAATGCTTTTTTAAATTTATCTCTATCTTCTTTCAATTCTTCTATACAATTTCAAAATCTATAATTTTTATTTTTCCGTTTTTATGTTCTAAGTTTTCATTGTAATTTGCATCTATACTATATCTGCTTGTTTCCAATCCCTTGTAAGTGACTATTTTTCTAATACATTTATTGCCTATAATTTTTACAAGTAATATTCTTTTTTCTCAAGCCAAGCAATTATATTATACGTTAGTAACGTCTGTTTTGGATTATCAAAGCCTAGCCATTTAATGTCGTCTAATTCATTTTTCTTATATGCTTCCTTTATTTCTTCTTCGTTCATTTTTCTACCTCTGCATCTAATTTTATAAACAAGTCCTTGCAATTTTCTTCTAAATCTGCTATCATACTGCTTTGTGTTTCTGTTATATCTTCTAATGCTTGTTTATCTTTCTTTAATGCTTCATATTTTACTGCTGTGTCCCATGCTTTAAAGCATATTATTAACGCTAATATTACTAGTATTGCTGTTATTATTGTTTGTGCTTTAAAATCTCTTTTTATTTCATTTAATGTCTTGTCTCCCATTGCTATATAATTTACTATCTCATATTTCTTTGGTTTCATTTGTGTTTCACTCTCCTATCATTTTCCAAAACTTTTCTGCTCCATAGTCATTTATAAGTATTTTCCTTAATTCTGTTAGTTCTATTTCTTCCAAGTCTTGTATATTATGTTCTTCGCAAAATTTATTTGTTCCAAATGAGCAAGCTCCTGTTATTGCTCTGTACTGGCTTCTTGTCACTTTTCCTGTTTCTTTTATTTTTGATACTATTTCATTAGTATTTACTTTATCTAGTTTTTTTAAGGTTAAATCTTCTATTGCTTCTCTTAATGTATAACCATGTGCTGACAGTTTTCTTTCTTTAGCAATGTATATCTCTTTTATTTCATCATCTAGTAAAGTGTCTATATCTACTGCTTTAATTATTTTTATATTATCTCTTTTATGTTCTGATAATTTAATTGTCCAAATTCCATCGTAATTGTCTACTGCATAAAACTCTTTCTTCCATAACATGTAATATGTATTAGATTTAAGTATTTTTCCGTTATGGTCTTTATATTCTTTATTTCCTATTTGTGCTGATTTTGCATATATCGGTATAGTGTTACCCTCTTTATCTTTTCCGTATTCTGCAAGTGAAATCCATGTACCTTTTATTGCTTTTATCATTCCTTTGTATCCACAATCAAAGCATATTGAGTTCTTACCAGTAATAATATTTTGAGCATAGTCTCCACTACTTGCATTTTGAGCATAGTTTCCACTACTTGCATTTTGAGCACCGTTTCCACTACTTGCATTTTGAGCATAGTTTCCACTACTTGCATTTTGAGCACCGTATCCACTACTTGCATTTTGAGCATAGTTTCCACTACTTGCATTTTGAGCACCGTAT